>Ga0206816_1016_pt1 | contig 46219 bp, 21 predicted proteins | sample Alteio_BWOrgCont_88_FD_152866 | JGI IMG/M metagenome (GOLD analysis project Ga0206816, IMG submission 152866) | Enriched cells from forest soil in Barre Woods Harvard Forest LTER site, Petersham, Massachusetts, United States -... | ecosystem: Environmental > Terrestrial > Soil > Temperate forest >... | reverse complement strand
ACGGTGGACCTGACGGTTAATTGTGGGACGATCAATCTCGGCACAAGCCAGACCTGGACTATTCCCTCCGGACGAAATTTAACCACCGGCAGTGCGAGCAGTTCGGGCGCAGTAAATTCTCCGAACAACGGTAATTTTATCGTGACCAAAAACGGTAGCGGCACCTGGACGACCAGTGGGAACGGCGATAACGGCAGTACTGGCATCATTATAAATGGAGGCATGGTTAATCTAAACAAGAGCAGCAGCGGTGGCACACATGCGGTGGGAGGTCCGGGTTTGACCATCAATAGCGGAGGTACGGCCCGGATCTCCGGAACGGGCGGAGACCAGATTTATAATGGCGCGACGGTGACAATGAATGGCGGCTTGTTTGATTTGTATGGCAACAGCGAAACGTTTTCCGGGCTGAGTGGCTCGGGCACGGTGGACAATACGGCGACAGGAACCAGCGCCACTCTTATCGTCAGTAACGGGACTTCGACCTTTGGCGGCACTATTCAAAATAGCGGAAGCGGCGCGACGCTGATCTTGATCAAGGGCGGCACTGGCACGCTGACTTTAAACGGAGCGAATAATTACAACGGGGGAACGACAGTAAGTGGCGGGACACTCGCGTTGGCGGCAGCTTCTTATGCCTCAATGCCATATACTGTCAATGGCGGTATACTTTCTGCCAGTCCAGCCGGCTCGGGTGGCTCGCTGCCAATGAGCAGCCTGACGCTGGAAGGAAGCGGCCCACAAATGACGTTTAATCTGGGTAGTGCCCACAATTTGACGGCTTCATTGATTAACGATAGCGGAAATTTATCCCTAAACGGTAACGTATCGGTCAATGTGCAGAACGTGGTGCAATCGGGCACGTACGTTTTGCTGCAATACGGGACGAGAAGCGGAACGGGCAGTTTTGTGGCGGGCACAATTCCATCCGGCGCGACCATTACTGATGACACGGTACATCGCGAGTTGATTCTAACTTACGCGTCGTTGTTGGAACCAAGGGTGATTATCCCAGTGTATAATACGAACGAAGTCGTCGTGTCCGTGGCTACGCCACAGCAATATGGCGCGGTCGGAGATGGAATCACCGATGACAGTGCGGCGTTTCAAAAAGCGATGAATGCTGTCTATAACTCCGGCGGATCCGGTGGCGGCGTGGTTTATGTGCCGCCGGCCAACTATGCCTTTTATACAAATATTGTTATCCCGACGGGCGTGACGTTGCATGGAGATTGGACCGATTGGACGGTGTCTAATGGCGGATTGGTGGGCACGACGTTTAAGGTCTATTACGGCGCTGGCCAGGCGACCAACACGCCTTTTATTACAATGAACATTTCGTCGGGTTTGAGGGATGTGAACATTTGGTACCCGAATCAAAACCCGAACGCAATTTTGCCATATCCGTTCTCAATCGGCGTTGGCAGCGATTCGGTTGTGCAAAATATCGCGCTGGTTAATTCCTACCAGGGTATCCAATCATACAACGGCGGTGATAAACACATTCTATCCACCATTGTTGGCACGCCGCTTTATAAAGGAATTGCGCTGGACCAGATTTTCGATGTCTGCCACGCCGAGGATATTCGTTTCTCACCGTTTGTTTGGCCGGCCTCGGGCCTGAGCAATGCTCCGACGGTTGGAAGTTCGTATGCGACGTGGATGCGAACCAATGGCGAGGCGATGCACCTGCTGCGGGTGGACGGGGAAATGTGCATGAACACGTATATCAGCGGATATGCGGTCGGCATCGAAGCCAACGCCGCGACCAATGGCCAGCCGGGCGTGACGGTGTATGGCGGGGCGATCACCAATTGCGGCGTGGCCCTGCTGGCGCAGGATATGCCGGGTGCATTCGGGCTCATGTTTGCGAATTTCATTTTGGATAGTGATATCGCCATCCTTCGCACGAATACCGTGGATGATGCCAACGCGATGTTTGATCACTGCACGATTATTGGCCGCAACGGTCCCGCTGCGAGTGTGAATGGCGCTGACTCGCAATCCTGGATGCAGTTTCAGGATTGCACGATATCCAATTCACTGAACCTGACAGGACCGGGGGTGTTCAACGTGGTGGATTCTACGTTACTGGGCAGCACGCAATGCGTGATGAATGCCAATGCCACACGCGCAGCATTTACCGGCTGCACATTCAGTCCCACGCAGAAGATTCTTAATTCCGGCAATGCCAACAATCTGATAATCGACGCGCGGCAATCCATTTCCAATGCCTTGCCGATTGTCTATTGGACAAATGTCGTTAACGAATTTCAATCATGCGTACCGGCCCTTACCAATCTTTACGTCGCGACGGATACGCCGTGGGGAGCTTACGGTGATGGCGTTCACGATGATACGGCGGCGATTCAAAGCGCCCTGACGGCGGCGGGCACGAATGGCGGCGGAATTGTTTATCTTCCGGCAGGCCAATATCACCTGACGGATACGCTGGATGTTCCGTCGGGAGTACAATTGCGCGGGTCTTATGAAATGCGGCACGGGACTTGGCCCGGATCGGACAACATTGAGAAAGGCACGATTCTCGAGCCGTATGGCGGACAGGGAACAATCAGCGGTCCGCCGGCAGTCGCCTTGGAAGCGAATGGCGGGCTGGTGGGCGTCACGATTGTTTATGAATCGCAAACCACCAATTGCCTCCCCTTCCCTCCCGCCATCCAAGGCCGCGGGGGAAACGTTTACGCCATCGGCGTCAATTCTCCAAACCCGTATTGGTACCTAGACCTGGATACGTATACCTGCACCAACCATTTCATCGACATGGTCGACGGCTGGGCGCTGGAAACAGGATATAAAATCGGGAATGGATCGGCGGGAACGGTCGCGGACTGCCATTGTAACTGGACTTATTGGGTGGAAAATTTTGGCACAGGCCAAAACCAATTACCCGGTTCCATCCAGGCACCCGTCCTGAGCTTCGTTTCACACAATTTGCAGATGTATGTGCTGGGGAATTGTTCCGAACAGATGATAAAAGATTTCAGCATCATCGAAAACGAATTCATGCATTGCATCGCCGAGGAAGGCCAGGGACCGGCGGTGACATTGATCAACACTTATTGTGATGCGACCATCCAGGCATTCGTTTTGGATGCTGCGGGACCTTGTTCAGTTACTGCGGTCAACACACCCATGACGACGTTTAATTTTGGAGGCTACGGCGATTTGGCCCAATCTACGGTGGGCGTGTTGAGCACGACTAATTTCCAGGGCGTGGCGCGGTTTATCAGCTCGGTTTTGTGGGGTGGCACTTACCTGGATTTCAACGTCAATGGCGGCGACGTGGGAATGGAGCTGGTCCATTCGCAGGAAGGCTCGCAGGCAGGGAGCATCGTCAACGGCGGAGTTTTTCATCTCATCAACTATTCGGCCGGGATTGGCGGCACGCAGATTTATAATGTGCTGCTAGGCGAAAATGCGGGCATCCCCGGAAAAACCAATGAATTCATTGGCTGCTTCGCCTATAATGGCTGCTCTTTCATTAACGCGGCGACCAATCCTAATCCCGAAGCGGTCTGGAATGATTATGCACTGTCGGGATATTCGCTGCTCAATCCGAATCTTCCGGCGATTTATGGGCAGTATCCAAATAATTCGAGCCTCTTTGAATATACCAATGTCCTCGCCTTCAATATAACCGCTCCCGAGGGTGCGGCGGCCAGCAATATCGTGCTGTATTTGAATGGAGTCGTTGTGACCAATTTGACCGTCGCCGGGTCATCGAATAGCTGGTTCATCAGTTATCCCTTTTTGGCGGTGAACTCTTTTTATACAGCGGTCATAAAAGTCACGGATGCTGACGGCCAAACCATTTTCACCACGAACAGCTTTGATACGTTCAATCCTTCTGCATACACATTCGAGGCTGAAGACTGGGACTATGCCGCCAACGGAACCAGCGGGCTCTTTATTGATAATCCACAAACGAACGCTTACGCGGGGCTGAGTTCGACTGCGGGCATTGATTTTACCAACGGTGTTTTGGGCCAGGGTAATGCGAGTTATCGTCCCCAGGGGCTAGAAACCGAAAATGCCGGCGATGTGTCTCGTCCGGCGTATGTCGATTCAGGCGACGCGGACTATGATATCGGATTTAATAACGGCGGCAGCGGCAATTGGGGGAATTACACGCGGCATTATCCCGCCGGGAATTACTATATATATATGCGCGCCGCCAGCCCGAACGGCAATCCAGTCACTGCGAATTCGGCGAGCCTGGCCCAAGTCACCAGCGGTTTCGGTACCTTAAGCCAAACGACCACAAATTTAGGAACGTTCTCAGTTCAGAATACGGGAGGCTGGCAAACTTATGGCTGGGTGCCATTGGAAAATGCCCAGGGCAATACGATACAAATCACCAATAGTGGTTCAGCAAAAACTTTCCGCGTGACTACGCAAAATGGCGGTTACAACGTGAACTTCTATGCGTTGGTTCCCTCTGGCATCACTGCGAATCCTGTTTCGCTGGTTGCCTCGGTTCAGAATGGCAGCGTTGCAGTTTCTTTCCCAACACAGGTTGGCTTTAATTACCAGATCGAATACAAAAATAATTTAACCGATGCCAACTGGATTCCAACGGGAGCACTGATTCCGGGAAATAACTCCGCGCAGACAGTCAACGAACCTCCGGGCAACGGCGGGTTTTACCGGGTCGAAGTTCAGCCAAATCCGGCTTACTGATCGTCGGCGTTATTGCTGATGATAACGTGGTGGCTGCTGTGGTTGGTGATGCGGGTTTTGCCGGTGAAAATGTTATCAGAGATGACCGCCCGACGCACGTTTTCCGCGACGTCCACTTGTGGTTTGTCTTCCTGAAATTCACAACCCCGCACAAGAAGGGATCCGCCATCCGCCTGGATGGCGGCGCGGCCTTCGCCATTCCGGTCCCATTGCACAAATGTGCAATCGCCGAATCCAACCGTTCCCCTTCCACCTATTTTGGCAATTTGATTGCAAGGCCCCCAGAACGCACAATTCTCAAAACGCACAGCGCCGGTATTATTGGTGCTGACACAAACCATCGTCGGGTCAGGGCCATGAAAGGAAGTGAACTCGCCATTGGAAATGAGCAAACCAAACGCGGCGCTGTCCTCAACATCCACGGCCGCATAACAATCATCGGCGCCGATGCCGAGAAAATTTCCATTGCACTCGCCCCGTTCCGATTTGACGAATTTGTAGCCGATATTATAGCCGTAACAAAAGGTATTAAATACGTATTGCCAGTCCGTACGCGCAAAAATGAAGGCCTCGCCGTGCTGCTGCTGCCAGCGAAAAAGATGGGGTTTGACGCTCCACCAGGGATTAAAATGGACGTCTTCAATACGGCCGATATCAAAAATATCATCAACGAAAATACCGCGCCGAAGCGGCTGCCCCTGAACATCGCGAATAAGGTGGCGCTCGTTTTCGGAAGCATCAATTCCATTGTAAGGGTTGAGCAATTCCACCGCGAGCACCGCGGGATTTTTCCCACGCATGGCAATCGCCCACGGATATGGTTTGGGCTCATTGTCAGAAATCTGGTTCGGATAAAAGATGACGACGCCTTTGAGCGTGCTGTTATCATGCAGGGTGATGAACGGATCGCCGCTTTCATTGCCTTCATTTTCCGTGACTAAAAATGTCGTGCCGCCGTCCACGGGTTTGGAAGCGCCATGGTCCCGGTAACCGTTATGGGATGGGACTGATTCCCAAATGCCTTTGAGGGTCACCGCCCGAGGGACATCAAGGTGGCCGGCAAAAAAATAATTACCGCCCGGGGCGCAAACAATTCCACCACCGGCAGCCGAAGCGGCATCCAGTGCTTTCTGAAACGCGGCGGTGTCGTCCGTTTTACCATCGGCTTTTGCTCCAAAATCGAGGACGGAATAGACCCCTGCATCCGAGGCAGCAGAAACCAACGTCGCCAGCCCAAATAATAACAAAAAAATCAGACCTTTCTTCATTCAATTATCCTCAAAACCAATTCTTCGATTCACAGTTACGGCAAAATGATGCTCTTTGGCTGGCTTCGCAACATAAGGCACCCTCCAATGCCGGCTTTGTTTCATTGGCTAATATTAATATAGGCGAACGCTTCATGCGATTATGCCACGAAGTATAAGTGTACAGATTAACAGTTTCCCGGACATCCCCGAAATCGGGGAGTCTTCGAAGCGAAACAGACAGGTCACTTTAAAATGAATTTTGCAGATAGATCCGTATCGGAACTTCCGCCGACGCTGGCCGTGAATTCGCCCGGTTCCACTTTCCATTCCTGGCTTGCGCCCCAAACGGTCAGCTCACTTTGAGGAATATGGAGCGCAATGGACTTAGTTTCCCCCGCCTGCAGATGAACGCGCGAAAATGCCTTTAGAGCTTTAACTGGCGTCGCCACACTGGCCGTGGTTTCCCGCACGTAAACCTGCGCCACCTCATCGCCATCGCGTTTGCCGGTATTTGTAAGATCAAACGACACCGATACGTCGTCGGCACTGCCCGGCGCCGGAGCGGCAACGTTCAAGTTACTGTATTTAAACGTCGTGTAACTTAACCCGAACCCAAAAACAAACTGCGGGGAATCATTGCCGTCTACGTAATTATTATTTTTCGAGGGGAAATGATTGTAGAAGACCGGCAACTGGCCGACGCTTTTAGGAAAGGTCACGGGCAATCGCCCGGCCGGGTTATTATCGCCGAAAAGGGTTTCGGCGATGGCACGTCCCCCAAATTCTCCCGGATACCATGCCTCCAAAATGGCCGGCACATGCTTAGCAGCCCACGGAATGCTCAAGGCCCGGCCATTTTGCAGCACCAACACCACCGGTACTCCGGTTTTAACGACGGCTTCCAAAAGTTCTTCCTGGTTTCCAGGAAGATCTAAATCCGAGCGATCAAAGCCCTCACCGGAAATGCCTTTCTTCTCGCCCAACGCTAAAATGACGACGTCGGATTTTTTGGCCAGGGCAACGGCGGTTGCAACGTCTTCGCCGTCGGAAAAAGAAACCTTTGTTTTGGGCGAAACAATTTTTTCTATTTGCTCGAACATCCCATATTCCGGCCCTTCGGTTGCCACATCCGCATAATCACCAAGCCGCGCGACATTTCCGTTTGGACCGATAATAGCAATGCGGCCCAAATTTTTCTTCAACGGCAATAGGTTGCCTTCGTTTTTCAACAGGCACATGGATTGGCGGGCAACTTCGAGGGAAAGATCAAGATGCTCCGGAGACCGCCGGACTGATTTATCCAAATTGGCATCCACAAACGGATGATCAAAAAGGCCGAGCAGGAATTTCACGCGAAGAATGCGCGAAACAGCCGCGTCCAGCGTGGCCTGCGAAACCTGGCCATTCTTAACACCGTCGATGATGGCATTTTGGAATACGTCATGGTCGAAATCGTAAAATTGCATATCCACTCCGGAGTTGAGAGCGAGGCGCGCGGCATCCGCAGGCGAGGCAGCGACGTGGTGGGTATCGTAGAGTCGGCGAATCGCCCCGAGATCGGACAACACGAATCCTTGAAATCCCCATTCGTCCTTAAGCACTTTTTGCAACAGCCACGGATTGGACGTACAGGGAACACCGTCGATGTCGTGGTACGCGGCCATCACTCCCATGGCGTGGCCTTCACGAATCGCCGGTTCGAATGACTTTAGCATGACGGTACGGACTTCTCGTTCCCCAGCGTGGACAGGCGAGGTGTTTAATCCGCTTTCCGGCGAACCGTGTGCGGCGAAATGTTTTGGTTCGGCGATGCAGTTATGATCCGTCGCCAGCAAATCACCTTGCATGCCTTCAACGTAATTCAGTCCAAGCTGACCGGACAAAAACGGGTCTTCCCCAAAATCCTCCTCCACGCGGCCCCAGCGCGGGTCGCGCGCGACGTCCAGGACGGGCGCCAGAATCATGTCGACGCCGTCAGCCCGAGCCTCGGAGGCAATAGCTGCGCCGGTTTTTTTTGCGAGATCCACATTCCATGTCGTGGCCAGGTTGACGCTTTGTGGGAAAATCGTTTCGTCGTAACCCATGTAACCATGTAAGCCTTCTTCAATAAACAGCGCGGGGATGCCAAGAGGATTTGATTTAATCACCCACGCCTGAATGGCGTTATAAAGTTGTGGAGGCGGATAAGTATCGTGGATGGAGCCAACGCCAAGGTTTCCCAGAGCTTTTTCCCCGCGCGCGGGGTCAAACACCGCATCTGTTTTAGCATGGGTATGGTGGTCCCTGAGCTGGTCGTCCGTCAGCAAATCGCTTGAACCGGAATACATGTCCAGTTGGCGCACCTTTTCTTCGATGCTCATGCGCCCCAATAAATCCTGAACGCGCTGGTCAATGGGCAAATTTGGATTCTTATACGCCGGCCCGGAATCCTGGGCGCGGGATATTCCTCCCGTAAAGGTTAAAGCGAAAATGGCACACGTGCACGCTAATGTATTTTTCATATATTGTCCTCGTTGACCTGAGCTGTTTGGCCGACCTGCTCTACACAAATTTTAATAACGGTGCTTGCACCGGCCCGCAGTTGAATAACCCGGGCAATTTTCCCCAACAGCGATGGAGCGATTGGCGCGCTCGTGGCGATACTGGCGATTCCACTCCGTTCAATCAAAGTGATGCTTTGATTGATATCTGACTTCAGGACGCAGCTTATTGAACCGGAACTCATATCCCAACTTAATTTCTCGATAGTCAGCCGGCTTCGCGCTTTGACTCCCGAGATGGAGCCTCGAGTTAAAGATGGCGGTAACGCGGGCAACAGTTCGATGAGACCCGGACTGGAGCCAACCAGCATCTCCATCATAATGGCCGGGACCGTGTTGCAAGTATCCGTGCAAAACACGCCATGATTTCGGTAGTGAGATGAACACAAACTGTCGTAGTAAAAACCCTCACTGGTTAGACGCAGCAATTTGGCATTTACCGACCGAGAATTTTTCAGATTGGCGGCAATGAGCGCGGAATGCAAGAGACCATGGCCGGCGTCCTCATAATTGTATCGGTTTTTTTTTGCCAACGTCACGAGGGCGGCCCTGAAATAATCCGGTGTGCTATCGGGCGTGATTTCCTGATAAGGCCAAACGGGCAATAATCCGCTCGAGTGCCGGTGATCGTAATGGTCTTTGAGGCCAGGCCAGGCCCACTCCTGCAAGGCGCCGTCGGCATTAACCAGATAAGGAGGCAGTTTGTCGAGAATTGCGTTCCAGCGCTGGATTTCTGGCCGCATTTTCCGATCGAGTTTCAAAATGTGGCAGGTTTGAAGCAAAGCGCCCAAACAAAAACGGGCTCCCGATATATCGAAAGTCGAATTGTTGACCAGAGAACAATGGACATTGGATGGTTGATTTTCCGGCGATATCGAGCCGGCGAAAATATAATGACCGTCCGCGCCTGTGCAGGTCAAAAAATCTTCGTAAAAATATCCCATGTCTTTAAACAACGGGTAAAGTCGGTCGCGAAGAAATTTGGCATCCCCGGTTATCAGATAGTGTTCCCAAAATGGATACAAAAGCCAGCCTTCCTCTCCCGTCGCGTATTGATAAGGATAGTAGGAATTGATGGCGGCCATGAGACCATTCGTGCCGGGCGTATTTCCACTGGCCAGCATACCACGGCAGCCCAGGAGTTTTATTGCATTGGTTTCAAAATCGGCGCGCCAGCCTTCGTTTATTTTAAAGTAGCCTTCCATCGCCTCGGGCATGTCGCCGATGTTTCCTCCGGCGACCTGGAGATTGAGATTGGCGTCCAACGTATAGAACCCACCCCACCCCGCGTTACAATCTCCCGTCCAAAGGCCCAGCAAATCCGGCGGCGTGTTTGAATCGCTGGACGAAAGAAAATAATATCTTCCCGCGTCAAAAACCCGCTCCCATAATGCCCGCACAGGCGCGGTGGAATTTTTCTGCATATCCAGCAACTCCTCATTAGATTTTGCGCGGTCCGCCGCGCTTGCATTTAAATCCAATTGAACCCGATCATAAATGGTTTCGTGGGTGGCAATTTGTCCCGCGAGTAACGTTTGGTAATTTGCCGGAATCATCTCCAATTGTTTTTGAAGAAGCTTCCAATTCCATTGCCGTTCGCAATCCGCACCATATCTCGAAGTCCGCGTCAATAAAACGACCGCAGCAGCATTGGAAATATTCAAGGTACTGCCATCAACGCTTTCAGAGCCTCCATTTGCGACTACCCGAGTGACGCCTTCGTATCCGGCACTTCCAGCGCTGGGCGGATAGTTAGCCCGCATATTAAGAAAATCGGAACTCGCCAAAGATTTGAAAGTCATCCCTGTCGGAAAGTTCATTTTTGGATCCGTGGTTAGCTGGATCGAACAGGTAAGTTTTTCTTTTGTCGGGGCGGACAGGTATTGGACGATCACGTTATCCTTCCTCGACACAAATGCTTTGCGCGTCCAATCCCCGCGGGCATCGGTCCAACTCACAGTGATTTCCCCGATTCTGAAATCGCAGACCCGGCGGTAGTTGCTGATCGGCCCATCGGGCGAAATGCCAATCAACATTTCAAAACCCGGATGCCGGTTTTGTTCGCCGCCGTCACGCCAATACGGGGCGCTCGCCGCCAGTTCATCAGCCGCTTCGAAATTTCCGGCGACGCAATTGCTCCTAATAGCAGACAGGTCGGCGTCGCTTACTTGATCGAAGGTTCGAAGCAGTGAATTGGTATTGGCAGCCAAATTGAATTCACGATCGTTATAAATCACGGTCTCATCCAGCGGATTGCCAAACACCATGATCCCCATTTTTCCATTGCCAGCCAGAAAGGCATTTTGCCAATCAGTATAGCTCGTGGGGTAACGATACGAGAGCCCCAGCCTTTGGCTATAAGTCGAAGCCCGGCCCAGGATATTTGCGCTATATAAAGTAACGACTACCAGCAATATCAACCTGAGCCTGCGCGCAACCATGAAAAGAGCGGTTTCCCAGATCGTTTAGTGCTGAGATGAATTTGGGCCTTCAAATTCCCTCGGGTCTACATTCATGGCGGATGGCGGAAAGGTTGCCGGATCGGCGCCAAGTTTCGTGTTAGGTGTATCGCCCATTTGGAGTTCCAGCGTACTGCCGCTGGTCAGGTCCGCGTGCCGAAACCATACCTGGTCGAGCGATTTGCCATCCAGTTGAATGCTTTGGACGTATTTATTGCTGCTGGAATTGTTCCGGCAGACGATGGAAAAGTTTTTGCCGTTGTGCAAATGGATGGTGATGCGATTAAAAACCGGGCTGCAAATATTGTAAACCGGCACGCCGGGAGTGACTGGATAAAATCCCATCATCGAAAAAACGACGAAGGAACTCATACCGCCCCCGTCTTCATCTCCCGGCATTCCCAAGGTCGTGTCCCGGAACCACGTGTCCAGCAACATGCGAACCCGGCTTTGTGTTTTCCATGGCGCTCCTAAGTAATCGTATACGTAAGGAATGTGCAGGCTGGGCTCATTGCCCATGGAGAATTGGCCGACCATGCCGGTGGAATCCGGGAACTTGGCAAAATACTCATATTTGCTGCGGCCAATGCCCCTCCGATAAAGCTCGTCCATTTCGGCTTCCGCTTTCGCGCATCCACCCATCAAATCAAACAGCCCCTGCAGGTCGTGCTGGACATCCCAGTCATAAGTGTAGTCATTATTTTCTGTAGTGTAATCACGACCTCCCTGCCCGCCGGACCACCCCGGATCAAACGGCTCAATCCAATTACCCGAAGCATCTTTGGGCCACATGTGCCCTTCGCCCTGGCGGAATACATTTTTATAGTCCGCCGCCCGTTTTAAGAAAAGCTGGTAGTCGCCATCGTTGCCGAGTTCACGGGCGATTTGCGCGGCACACCAGTCTTCATAGCTCTGCGCTAACGTGACCGAAATGGCCTGGCGCCGTTCCCGCGGATGCACCTGAGAAATCGTTTCGGTTTCTCCCGGATGCAAGGCCGGCATATAACCATGCTCGTTCAGAAAATCATCAAGCGAACACTTCGGGCCTCTGCGCCAGGGCAGCCACGTGCCCTCGAGTGAATTTTTGCGTATTCCTGCATAAGCCGTCGCCAAGTCAAAATTAGTAACGCCTTTGTTCCAAACATCCGCCGCCCAGGCCGCAAACGGGTTGCCCGTCATGCATTCGTGGTTGCCCCAAAGCACGGCAAATTCAGGCATCCATCCCGATTGTTCATACATCCTGACATACGATTGAACTTTATCCGCTTCCATTTCCGGATTCAGGATGGTCTGCAACGGCTCCAAAGCGCGGTAGGTGTCCCACAGCCAGTTATCCACATAAAATGGCCGGCTATCCTGATGCACCTTGTGGTCGAACGCGCTGTAATATTGTCCATCTTCGGTGATATCAACCATGCGCTCATAACAGCGATACAATGACGTATAAAAAACGCGCTTCTGTTCCGGCGTACCGCCTTCAACATCTATTTGGCCAAGCGCATCATTCCAACGGTCGCGCGCATTGCGCTTTATTTTATCAAAATTCCACGCTGGAATTTCCTCCTGCAAATTCTTTTTAGCCTGATCAGCACTGATAAAAGAAATGCCGTAGCGAAACTCCAATACGTTTTGTGACCCCTTGGCTGTGACTGTCAATTGCTTGCCTGCGTCACAGGTGCTGGTCTGAATGTCAACGGGTGCGCTGAATTCTCCATAAACGTATGCATGCATGACGCCCGGAGTAATATCGCTTTGGCTGGCGATGTCCTCGATACCTGAAATGCTGCCATCAGCATTGCCGGACATTTCGCCGCCCTGGCGATTGGCCAGATACACGATCGCCTTGCCCGAAGGAAATGTGAAACGGAAGTAACCGGAGTGCGCCGTCGGCGTGAATTCCGTCCGGATCAGGGAACTTTCAAATCGGGCTGAATAGTAGTAGGGTGTCTCAGTTTCCTGGTCATAGCCTTTGGGCCGGTCCCAGTCATCCGCAGAACCGTCGCCGGGCATCAGCCAAAAAAGTTCGCCCAAACGATGCGAAATAATGGTCAGCGGAAATGAGTGGATTTGGTCATCCAGTTGATCGTTTCGTACCGGATAGACTCGCACCATGCTGTTGGGCAATGAAACCGTCGGCTTGGTCGGTTCCAGCAGCACGCCTTGTCCTCCCATGCTCGGGTCAACATATTCCACCTGGGCACAGGCAACACCAACCCAACCGGCAATCAAAACCAGAAGCCAAATTTGTTTCTTCATTTTTCGAGTTCGGGGGGTTGGCAGGATAGTTCTATTCCGATGCGTGTGATTGATATGTTTGCCCAAGGTATCCGGCCAAAAAAATCAGTGCTATCCCCACTTTTGGGGATGGCGTTTTCCGGAAGGCAAGTCCCCGCTTTTGGGGATATTTCATTGCGGAAAAATCCGGCAGGCTAAGCCACCACATGAATCCCTACATTGTTCTGCTCACCCTTATTGCCACACTCGGAGGACTGCTATTTGGCTATGATACGGCCGTCATCTCAGGCGCGGTCGGCAGCCTAAAGGCTTATTTCATCGACCCGAGGAATCTCGACCCCGATAAAGCAAACGTGCTGTGGGGCTTCGTCAATTCCAGCGCGCTTATCGGCTGCATCATTGGCGGCCTGGTTGGTGGCTGGGTCAGCACCAGCCTCGGTCGCAAACGGGGACTGCTCGTGGCTGCTTTCCTTTTTCTGATTTCGGCGCTCGGCGCTTCCGCGCCCGAATTTCCATTCGCCCCAATCGGCCATGGCGGACCGGGATACATGTGGAACTTTGTCTTCTACCGCATTCTCAGCGGCATTGGGGTGGGACTGGCCTCGATGCTCTCGCCGATGTATATCGCCGAAATTGCCCCTGCAAAAGTGCGTGGGAACCTAGTCGCGTGGAACCAGTTTGCCATCATTTTCGGCATGCTGGTGATTTACTTCGTCAATTATGGCATTGCGCGCGCGGGAAACAGCGACGCCTGGCTCAACTCCATCGGCTGGCGTTATATGTTTCTTTCCGGCGCGATTCCCGCCGTGGCCTTCCTGCTGCTCCTGTTCCTAGTTCCTGAAACACCACGCTTCCTGATGTTGAAAGGCGATGAAACCGGCGCACGCGCGGTACTCGCCAAATTAACAACTGTGGAAGAAAGCGAACGTGAAATTACCGAAATCCGCGCCTCGCTGAGCGAGCATCATTCGGGAAAACTTTTTTCCTTTGGTGGCCTCCTCATCCTGATCGGTATATTGCTCTCGGTCTTCCAGCAGTTTGTCGGCATCAACGTCGTGCTCTATTATGGGCCGGAAATTTTCAAGAACGCCGGATTTGATACCAACGCTTCACTGCTCCAAACCATCATCCTGGGCGCCGTTAATCTCATCTTTACGGTTGTGGCTATCGTCACTGTGGACAGATTCGGGCGCAAGCCGCTGCAGATCATCGGCGCACTGGTCATGGCCGTGGCCATGATTGCGCTGGGGTGCACGTTCGCGCTGCAGGCCCAAGGCATAACTGCCCTGCTTTGCATCCTGCTTTATATCGCCGGATTTGCCGTTTCCTGGGGACCGGTGGTGTGGGTGCTCCTAAGTGAAATTTTTCCCAATCAAATCCGCGGCAAGGCGATGGCCGTGGCCGTGGCCGCCCAATGGATCGCCAATTTCCTGGTCAGCGCGACGTTTCCCATCCTCAACGACAACCGCCTCGTAAACGGCCTTCATCACGGGTTCGCTTATTGGATTTACGGCGTCATGAGCATTCTAGCCGCATTATTCATGTGGAAGTTTGTTCCGGAAACCAAAGGCCGCTCGCTCGAACAAATGGAAAAGTTATGGTCAAAGCAGGTTTAAATGCCAATTCACATTAGCCTTATCGTGACCCAATCCTATGGGCATATTCGCATATAGGGGTCAACAAGGTCTACATCGTTGATCACCAATAACTTAAAGGTCAACACGAAGGTCAACAAATTCCCTCAAAGGTCTACATCATTGATAATCAATGATTTAAAGGTCAACATCAGCGTTAACGGGACAACCATGAATCCTTGTTCATTATGGGTTCAGAGTTTGAACCACGAAATCATCCAGGACTTTGTCAAAGCCCTCACCGCCGGGGAAAGCGTGTCCTCCGTTGGGTGTCATCCAGTAAGTGGGATTAGCCCCAGCTGCTTTTAACTTCTCGTAAAGTTCTTTGCCTTCCAAGCCGGGAACAATCGGGTCTTTTTCTCCATCGCAAATGAGCAGCGGCGGAACATCCTTCCGCACCTGCCCGATGGGACACATCTCGGTGTAAAGGGCCTCATGTGCCGCAGAGTCGGGAACAACGCCATGAAAGAGAACACGGAAATGCGGACGGGCGTCGTTTGGAATTTTGTCATCCGGCCCTCGAAATGACACTTGCCCTGCGCTATTGGTAATCACGTCGCTCGGCCCTTCGTTCCAAAACCGGATAAAATCCGTGGGCGGGATGTAGCTGAAACTGCCGAACACTTTGGCGCTGATACCCTCCAGGCCCGGCGTCGGCCCACCGTCATCAAAATCCTCGGGCACCATTGCCACCATCAAACTCAAATGCCCTCCCGCCGAGCCGCCGGTAACATCAATCCGATTAGGATCAATATTGAACCGTTGCGCGTTCTTGCGGATGAAACGGATGGCGTTGCGGCAATCGCGAATGTTTTGCGGAAATCCACCTTCGGTATTCAAACGATACCTTATCGAGAAAATGGCGATGCCGTGGCGCATAAAGATTTGCCAACCGCCGATTCCTTCAGGTTGCGACGCCGCATCGCCGCCATAAAACCAGCCTCCATGGATCTCCATGATGGCCGGCACTGGTTTGTCAGCGCCCGCTGGTAAAAAAGCGTTCAACGTCTGCGTCTTTCCATCGACAGTGCAATAAGGGATGTTTAACTCCGATTTATAATCCGCTCCCAGGGCGACCACCGAGACCGCTACCAGAACGTTTACTGCAAAAATTTTAAACAACGTGGGTTTCATGGATGCATTGATATGTTCAGGATGACATTTGGTGTATCCCCAAAAGTGGGGATGCTTCGGAACTTGCGAAAACACTATAGTGCCGCAAAATTCCGGTAACAATTCTTTTACTCATGACCAAAATTATTTCTGTTCGCGTGAGAACGCTTTTCTTTGCGCTTCCTCTTTTCGCAAGCTGTCTCTGTGCGCCGGGCAGTCCCGATACCGGAAGCCGGCTGGTTTCCGACAACGACGTCACCTGGACTACATTGGGTGAAAACGAAAACGATTCGATGCCCATTGGCAATGGGGACCTCGCCGCTAATGTCTGGACTGAGCAAAACGGCGACCTGATGCTGCTGGTTGCCAAATCTGACGCCTGGACCGAAACGGGCAAGATCGTGAAACTCGGCCGCCTGCGGATAAAATTATCTCCCAATCCTTTTGTCGAAGCGTCCGATTTCACGCAAACCCTGAAGCTGGAAAATGGTTGCATCGAGCTTCAAAAAGGAGAAAACACCCTTCGCGTTTGGATTGATGCAAACCGCCCAGCTATGCATGTCGAAGGTCACTTGGCAGTTCCAACGACCGTAGAAGCCGGCCTCGAGCTTTGGCGCACAAACGTTGATTCATCCTCCTCGCCCTCACCGCAACGGGGGGGCCTGTTCGAATTTGGCGGTCACGATCTGCCTATTGATTTTGAGCCGGACACCGTTCTTCCCCACAGCGCCGACAGCCTCACTTGGTGCCATTTTAATATCGTTAGCATTTACCCCACGGTCTTTCAGCAGGAACATTTGGAATCGCTTCTGTCAAAATATCCGGATCCCTATCTGCACCGTTGTTTCGGTGCGACCATAACCGGACCGGGACTGGCTGTCAGCGACGATCATACTTTGAAAGCTTCTTCCCCCGACAAATACATTCGCCTGGATTTATATGCTCTCACCGAAGAGAACACTTCCATTCCTGCATGGCAAAATGATTTAAGCGCTTTGGTTGATAAAATTCACCGCGTTAGTCTGAGAAAAGCATGGGCTGAGCATCAGCAATGGTGGGATGACTTTTGGAATCGCAGTTGGATCCATGTTGCAGGTTCGCCGGATGCGGCCAAAGTTTCCCAGGGATATGTGATGCAGCGTTATATGATGGCCTGTTCTTCCCGCGGACCCCAACCGGCAAAATTCAACGGCGGCCTTTTCACAGTTGGCCATGATATGCCGGAGAATGAAGATTCCAGCAACGAGAACCACAATCCCGATTTTCGCGCCTGGGGCAGTTCCTATTGGAACCAAAACAATCGCCTGCTCTATTGGCCGCTCATCGCCACTGGTGACGAGGATCTATTGCAGCCATGGTACCAGATGTATTTGGATGCCCTGCCCCTCGCCGAAGACCGCACCCGTCTTTATTATCATCATGGTGGCGCGGATTATGTTGAAACCATATATTACTGGGGCTTGCCAAATCTGAACGATTTCGGCTGGGATAATCCTACTAATGTATTAGTCAGTGAATGGATGCGTTATCACATCCAAGGCACACTGGAAGTCATCGCCCAGATGCTCGACACGTATGACTACACGCAGGACGCGGATTTCGCCGAGCATAAGCTGGTTCCTTTTGCTGCGGCGATTGTGGATTACTATGACCAGCACTGGCCGCGGGATGCTGACGGCAAAATCAGGATGTCCCCTGCCCAATCCCTGGAAACCTACCAGCGTGACGCCGTGAACCCAACGCCTGACATTGCCGGGCTTGAGAGCGTCCTCCCGCGCCTACTGGCTCTTCCATATAAGCTCACCTCTCAGGAGCAGCGTGATGTTTGGTCAAATGTTCTCCGGGATTTGCCGCCGATCGCCATGGGCAAAACCCATGATGGGAAATTGCCTCGCAGCGGCACGGGCGATCCGGATGGAACCACGATCATTATGCCTGCCGAAAAATACGGCCACACTCGCAATGCGGAAAACCCTCAACTCTACGTCGCCTTTCCCTATCGTTTGTACGGCGTCGGCAAGCCGGGCCTGGAGCTGGCGCGGGACACGTATGCCGCGCGGCTTTTTCCATTTGTCACGTGCTGGGGACAGGACGGCACGCAAGCCGCCGTTTTGGGCCTTACCGCCCGGGCACAGTCGGTGGCCATCAGTGAATTCACCGATTACGGCGATGAGCGCTTTCGCTGGTTTTGGAAGGCGGGCGGCGATTGGATTCCCGACCTCGACGATGGCGGCAGCGGGATGATTACCCTGCAACTGATGCTTATGCAATGTGACGGCAAACAGATTTTGCTCTTGCCTGCGTGGCCCTCCGATTGGACGACTGACTTTAAATTGAACGCGCCCTATCAAACCACCGTGGAAGGTCATGTTGAAAATGGCCACGTCTCCAAATTGAAAGTGACCCCGGCATCAAGAACTAAAGACGTGGTCATCATGCCGGTTCAATAAAGGCCGGCGTCATAACATCAAGGGCTTGGTTCCAGGCGATAAAATTGCGCAGGCGCGCTGGCTGCATTAGTCACAACGAATTCGGAGTTGAGAAGCGAGGGAGAAACTCCAATTGTGCTCCAAGTAGCCGGCAGCAATGCTGGAGTTGTTTGCAGCGACCAACTATTAACCGTGTTCGGCCAGGAAATGAGAACGTTTGTACCGGTCAAGGTTATGGCTGGTTGTGGCGCCAGGGCTGGAAAAACTTCGAAATCCCAGAGCGAATATCCGTACTGAGTGACGCGCTGGGTACCGTACATGCGCACATAGCGTCCGCTGCCTGGTGCCGCCAAATCATTGATGCTGCCCGGGCCGTTGGTCGTGGTGTAAACGGTGCTCCAATTGGTGTCATCAGAAGACAGTTGAATGCTGTAAGCCTGGGCGGCTGCATTCTCCCAATCAAGCCAGACGCGGCCAATGTTTTTTACCGAGCCGAGGTCTACCTGAACCCATTGCGGATCACTAAAAGCCGAGGACCAGCGTGTAGTTGGATTCCCGTCAAAGGCGTTGGTGGCGGGATAGCTGCTCGATTCGAGTGACGAGGCCACGGCCGGCTGGTCTTGCGCCAGGTCGTTGGTGCCGCAAGTTTGAACCCGATCGAGTTCAACCCAATTGATGTTAAATCCGTTATTGAGGACTTCGAGTCGCAGCGGTTGGCTTCCGATGGCGCCCTGGATGGGAACATTGGGCAAGGTCACGGCCTCCCAATTTTGCCAGGCGCCGGTGGCCGGGATGGAAACCGTGCCCAGAACGGTGCCATTGAGCCTGACGCGAAGCTGGCCACCGGTAGAAAGTGCGGCGACGCGGACGTTGATGCTATAGATGGCCGAAGGGTCAGGCGGATTGACGGTGTATTCCAGCCATTCGCCATTGTTGAGATAGCCGACATCGTAGCCGCCGCCGGTATCGGTGGTTGGCTCGATGCCAATATCATCCGTGCGGTATGAACCGCCGGGGTTCCCGACCTCCGTATTATAGTAAGCAACGCCTTCGCCGCCAGTGTCATAGTTCTCCGCTTGGATGCGACCGGGCACGGCAGCCTCCACGCCGCCAAAAGGCTCTTGCGGTTGTGCGAACACATCGAATTCAGCGAGCGAATAACCGCCGGCGCCGGCGCGCTGGGTACCATTCACTTGAATGTAACGGCCCCGACCAGAAATAAGAATGTCCTGCGTGCCGCCGCTGCCGCTGGTCGTTGTATAAACGCTCGTCCAATTCGTATCGTCAGTGGAAATTTCAACCTGATAACTGGCGGCGTAATTAGTGCCCCACAGAAGTCTTACCCGCGACAGGTCCTTTATTTCACCGAGGTCGACGGTAATCCACTGAGGATCGGAAGCCAGCGACGTCCACGTCGTCGTTGGATCGCCATCCACCGCGGCTGTGCCGGGGGTGTTGGTGGACATGACGGATGAAACGGTCACGAGTTGGTGTAGCGCCACGTTGGCGCGGTCACTTGAGGGGACGGAATTAACGGTGAAATTTCCGGTCAAACGGATGTCACGTGAGGAGGCGCCTACCAGGACTTGAAACGCTCCGGGCGTGACCAGCCAACTGCGGGAGGGTACGTCCCAATTGGCCAGGTCTTCCCAGTTGAGATTAAATGTGACATGCTGCGTTTGTCCCGGCGAAAGGGTAATCTTTTGAAATCCTTTCAGCAGTTTTGGCGGCTCGCCTGCGGCAGCGGGAAAACCGAGGTAGAGTTGGGGCACTTCAGCGCCCGTGAGCGGGCCTGTATTTGTGAGGTTAAAACCGATTTGCACCTGTCCTGAGGGACTGACGGCGCTCACGGTCAGATTGCTGTAACCGAAGGTCGTATAGGACAATCCAAATCCAAAGGGAAACAGCGGGATCACATTGTTGGCGTCGTACCAGCGATAGCCGAGTTGCAACTCTTCGGAATACACCGTGTGGCCGTTGATGCCGGGCCATTGGGCCGGTGTGGGGGTGGGCACCTGGCTGGCATTGGGAGGAATGCTCACAGGCAATTTTCCCGAAGGATTCACATCGCCAAACAAAACGTGCGCGAGCGCGTTGCCGTTTTCCTGTCCCGGGTACCATGCCATCACGATGCCCGCGACTTGATTGGCCCAAGGCATCAGCGTGGCCGAAGATTCATACATCACAACGATGGTGTTCGTGTTGGCAGCAGCCACAGCTTCCACTAAAGCATCCTGGCCGCTCGGCAACGAAAGATTGGAACGGTCGGAACCTTCGCTGGTTTGCTGGCCGACACAGACAATCGCCACAGAGGACGTGGAAGCCAGTTGCGCTGCCGCTGACACGCTGGCGCCGTCACCCTGGGCATAGTTGATGGTGATGCCGCTCGCGCGGCTGGTGATGCCCGCCAATGGCGTGACGTTGTAAGGCAGCACCACGCTCGCCGAGCCGGCGCCCGCTGAAATCGGCGACACGCTCGCCACCGAACCGATGACCGCAATGGAATGAATCGACGGCTTCAGGGGCAGCAGACCGCCGTTGTTTTGCAACAAGACCATTCCCTCCTCGGCTTCGCTTAACGCAAATTGCTGGTGCGCTGCATTGGTTACCGTTGAACCAAGATTTCCAGTTGGCGGATTGTCGAAAAGGCCTGACTGAAACATCGAGGTGAGAATCCGTTGCACCATTCCCGAAAGTTCGGAGGTGGGGACATTGCCCGATTGATTGGCGGTAGTGATGTCGCCGGGAGTGAAGGCAAAGCTGTTGTACATGTCCATGTCTTGACCGTTGTTCATGCCTGCTGCGGTGCCAAAGGACGCGCCCCAATCGCTCATGACGAAGCCGTTGAATCCCCATTCCTTCTTTAAGATCGAATTGAGCGCCTCATATTCACCGGCGTAACGGTCGTTAATCCGGTTGTAAGATGACATCACGGCGCCAGCCCCGGCCCGCACCGAATCCAAAAACGGCTGATAATAAATTTCCTCACGGGTACGTTCGTCAGTGTCCGCGGTCATTAACATCCGGTTGGCTTCCTCTTCGTAACAGACGAAGTGTTTGGCGGTGGCGATCACTCCCTGGCTCTGGATACCGTTAATCTCAGCGGCTGCCATTGCGCCCGACAACTCCGGCGATTCGCCGTAGCCTTCAAAATTTCTTCCGTCCTCGTAAGCGCGCGCCATATTCATCATAGGTCCCAGCAAGACATCGACACCTTTACCCCAGGCTTCATTGCCCTCCATCACACCGTACTGGCGCGCTAAAGGAACATCCCAGCTCGCGGCGAGGGCAATGGGGGCGGGAAAAGCCGTGACTCCAGTCACTCCATCGCCAATACCCGCGGGTCCGTCCTGCAAATTCAACGCCGGAATGGCGGGCGAGGAGTTACCAGGAATGTTGCCCACATATGAGCCGCCCGCCCCGTAAACCATGGCAGCCTCCTCGTTGAAAGTCATGGCGTTAAGCAGAAGATTGGCGCGCTGGCTGGCGGAGAGGGTTGTATTTGTCCATGCCTGTGCCTGAAGGCGGATGGGCATCGCGCAACAAACAGTAATGAAGCAAACCGCGTGAAGGACGTTGATCAAAATCCCAATGTGAGGACGATACTTGAAATCAACCCGTTCTCGTTCTAACTGACACTTTTTCATAAAACTTCCATTCACTCATTAACGGAGAAATGACAGCCACATGCAAGTCATTGTCACTGGTAAATGGCACTGTATTGCCCAAGCCATGAGAGATCCGCAGGCGGATTTTGCTGATGTTCCCCTTGACATAACTGGAATTGGCCTGCCTGCCTAATTTCCTGTCCATCTTAGGCTATTGAGTTCAGCCTGCACGCCAAAGCCTGATATTTCGTCCGTTCTTTGGTAAAACCACATTTCGTTGGCCGCAGTCCACGTCGTAAAATTGTGCATCGTCTCAATCTTGTTCCAGGAGGCTGAACCATCCACAAATACTTCATTCCCGCCATCGGGATACAGGCATTTCGCCCGGCGATGCGGCGGCCAGAACTTATAGGACACCTGAATGGTCGGTTCAGTGATCAAAGACTCCGTCCCTCCCCAGGTATTATTGATTTTGGCATCCAAATCCGCCGCAATGCACCAATAATTCTTACAGGTGTTGTCGAGCTTAACCGGACTATGGGTTCCCGGGATAAGGCCGGAAGTACTAGCCCCGGGCGTCCATTCATTAATGCCCCCAAAATATTGGCAGCCTATCATAAATTGCGGGTAATTAACCGTATCAGGATAAGGCAAACCCGGAATTTCAGGGCAGGTCCAAACACAGGGACCATTGATCGCCAACGGAAGCCCCACGCCTGCAAGCCCATTGGTGTATACTGAAAAGATGCAATACTGCACGAAGGGCGGATTGTATGGGGGGGCAGAAGCGTTGTTTTGGGGTTTAGCAGGGATGACGTAATTATTGTTGTCGCCGGCATAGATCGTGGTGCCGACGCCAATTTGGCGCATATTGCTCAGGCACATGGCACGATTCGCGCGTTCTTTGGCCTGGGCCAGCACCGGCAGCAGTATCGCCGCCAGAATCGCGATAATGGCGATCACCACCAGCAACTCAATTAATGTAAACCCTCGTACACAATCTGGTTTTTGGCTTAAAAGGCGGTCGCACTGCCTCCCGGTGGTTTCTTTGTTCATTCGAAATATGTTCATTTAGTTTCACTTTTCAGCGGCGGCTGGCGGCGGCCTGAGGCCGCCGCCAAACCGTCCATAACTTTCCCTTTTACTGGGCTTGTACCCGGTAAAACCGCTGCGACCCTCCGCTGGCGCTGTCATTAACCGTATGAACCGTCCCATCGCCAGCAATGCCGGTACTCAAGGTTTGCCAGCTGGGTGATCCCAAACTGGTGCTGTATAGCACCGTGTAGTTGTGTCCGCTCTGGGTCGGGAAGTGAATGGAAACCGTGTTTCCACTAACCGAAGCGCTGATGGAGAATGGTGGCGACGCCGGAACAAGCATAAAGAACAATGGATTCAGGCCATTGCCGGCTGGAGTTGAATTCGTAGGAGCGGTCAACCTCAAGGTTTCCTGGCCGCTAAGCTGAGCGTAAACAGGATTATTATTGGCATCTGACAACTCAATCCAGTGATACGTTTGCCAGCCCGCAGGAGCGGGATCTGAGAATGAACCCAACACTTGCGTGGTTTGGTTGGATGTGCCAACTCCGCTTGTAACCAGGCTAAGCGTGCAATTGGTGAACGCGCCACCGCCAGCCGCCAGGCGGCCCCAAACGTTGAATGTGCCGGCAGGGTAAGTGCGAGTGTAGTTCAGCCAGTTATTTGTATAGAAATAGGCGACATTGAATTCACAAATATTCGTATCCGGACCGCCACTGGTGCCATCTCTTCCATTGAGTGTCTTTGTTTGTGCCGCGAGAAACTCCGGCAGCAGGAAGGAATCCCCCGCGACTTGTGTCCCCACGCCATCTCCACTCACCTGAGAGGATGAAAGGCGATAAATAGAGTTGGATACTACCAGCCCGGGATCCTGGTTTAGATTGGTAGGCCAATTTATATCAATACTTTGTTCCGCAATCGCGCCAAATCCGCTCGGATCAATTCCAGGATAGAGACCAGTTGGATAACCAAAGTAGCTATTTAGTGTAAATTGGTAGGTTTCATCGTCAATCGGCGTGCCGGTATCGCCAGTCGGAACGGGGCTATTAATAAACTGACCACCCGTCCAGCCATTGCCAACGCTGCCACCGGTGCCGGTGCCGTTGTTGGTACTGAAATCATAATCAGCAGCCATCCAGCGAAAGTTATTGGTGCTGAATGTGTTAAATGTCCCGGCAACGCTGTTTGACAATCCATTGTTATCCACAGCACTTATTGTGAAGCTCTGGATTTGATTGGCGCCTGAAATAGGGAATGTAACAGTCCAATTGGTATTATTGCCTGTAAATGTTTCAGAAACCAGGTTTCCATTCACCCATGTGTGGATATTGCTTTGGCTTAAGGTGCTGACCAGGGAGCTAACGGAGAAACTGGCAGTCCCTGGAACAGATAAAAATTCATTTCCTCCGGTGGTAAGAGCCGGATTGAAATTAGCGATAGCCGGCGGCAATCCGAGGGACGGAATTGAAAGGAACATGAAGTCAATCACGTTCAAACCTCCGCCACTCAGCAATTGAAGCGTCTGCTGCCCGCCCGGCAACTTTATCGGCAGCACATTACCATTAGCATCGGTCAGCGGCACCCAGGAATAGCTGTTCCAATTCCCGCCGTTTTTGATAATAAAGTATCCAATCGTATTGGTCGCCTGGGTGGACGTGCCATACCCGCCGGTCAGCAGGTTCAGAGCTTCGTAATTTCCAATTCCTCCCGGCGCGCCGTTGCCGCTGGATACGCGCCCGTACACAATGCAATAATTCGTAGGCCAGGCACTCCGCGTATAATTAAACCAGTTGCCTGCATTATTGTAAGACAGGTTCACGTTATAGACGGCCGGATTGCTTTGTGCCAGATAGAGAGGGAGATTCCGGTCAGAGGCCACCTGAAATGCTACATTGCTGTCCCCGCGATCCGGATAATTCGGCACCAGTGTTGCGCCTCCACCGGAAACGCCGCCGGCTATCGTGCTATAGTCAACATTGCTGACACCAGTCACACCGAAATAGGTCGTTGGCCCGGGCGTACTAGCGGGTACGGCACTTTGGATAAACTGGCCGCCATTAAAGTCGTAGGTTTCAACCGGAACAATAATCTCCGGGACGTAGGTATCAAAAGTGACAGAATTCGAAGAAAATAGACCTGCGCTGTTGGTGACGACGATGCCGACGGTGTAAACGCTGTTGGACGTAAAACCAGGCAAACTGACATTCCAATTGGTGGAGGTGCCGGTGAATTTGAGCAGGGAAGTTTCGCTTTGGCCATTAACCACTACCGCGACCGAATTCGTCGGATTGGTCGGCAACGGCGCACCCCCAGTTGAAGCGGACGTAATAGAGAAGGTAAGATTAGTGGTGTTTTCGAAAAATTGGCTGCCATTGGGAGATATATTATTTATACTCGAAGCTGACGGGCCACCCGGAACGGGCACCATTTGGAAACCGTTCATGTCGGTCTCCGCCGAAGGATTGCCAAGGTTTATGACCAACTTCCCGGTAGAATCAGGCGCGACTCCGTCAAACTCCAGATAGGTGACGGCGCTGACGAGGTTCGTAGTTACACCGTCCCAAATATAATACTCGCCGTTGCCATTGACCGTGTACAGGCCCTCCCTTCCCCCGGACACATTTTGGTCGCCTGCGGTATAAAAAATTATTTTATAACCTTGTCCCACCGTAAGCCCCGTGAGCGTAACACTCCCGGATTGACCGGCACCGACGACCATCAAAGTCTGCATCAACGCCGAATACGGACTGCCGGCCCGGGTAAAAGGACTATAGTTGCCGAATGAATTCGCATTGTATGTGCCGGCTGGCGCCGACAGGGTCATGCTGATGCCCGACGGAGTGCCATTGGCGTAATTTAATGGAAGTGGAGTGGCGATAGTCGCACCACTCGGATAGCTCGAATAGGTCAAATTGCTGGCCGCTATTGTATTCCATACATCGTTGCTCTCGCCAAGCACTGCGGCGCCGCTCATAACCGGCAGCGGATTAGGCGGATTGCCGCCATATTGGATGCTGATCGAAGCATCAAGAATCTGAACATCAATCAAATTGGTCGATTGCGCATGAACGCACGTCAAACCAGCGGTACCGATGGCGCAAAGCCCCAATAGCAGAGTTTTTTTCATAATTTTTAGGCAGAGTTGTTGGGTAACGTTTTTCATAATTCGTTAGTCGATGTTCGTAGTTTCTCTAGGGATGTGCGTCCAAGCTACCCTGCCGCCCCGGAAAATCTAGCTAGCCAAACGGTTAGTTTTAGGTGGAGTATCTGCCCTTAAATTTCAACGCCGCCTCCGTTCGCGAATGAACGTGCAGTTTTTCGTAGATGTGCTGCAAATGCCATTTCACCGCCGCCACCGTGACCCCAAGTTGCTCGGCAATCACTTTGTTACCGTAACCACGCATGACCAGGTCCAAAACCTCGCGTTCACGGTCAGTTAAATCCTCCATTTGCGTCACCGCCGCCGCCTGCTGACGGAACTGGCCGATAACCTTGCGAGCTATTTCCGGCGTCATCGGCACGCCGCCTTCGTGAGCCTCCAGGATCGCTGCAATGATTTTTTCCGGCCGCGCGCGTTTGAGCAGATAGCCGCAGGCGCCCGCACGGAGGGCCTGAAAAATCCTGTCCGAATCTTCATACACCGTCACGATGATGATTTGGAGGTTGGGCATTATTTCCTTAATTTTCGCCGTACACTCCACGCCGGTCGCGTCCGGCAATTGAATGTCCATGAGCACCACATTCGGAGCGGCTTTGGGAATTTTTTTCAACGCCTCCGCCACCGTCGCGCAAGTGCAGACGCATTTGAAGCCCGGCGTGCGGTTGAGCAGGGTTTCAAAACCCTCGCGTAAAGTTTTGCTGTCTTCGACGATGCCGACTTCAATCATAATTCATTTCGTGGCAGCGGCGCACGGAATCTAACCGTCGTGCCTTGTTGTGCATCACTCATGATTTCGCAAGTGCCGCCGATGGATTGCATTCGCTCATTCATATTCGCGATGCCATCGTTGCCCGCGACGCCAGGCTGGGCATCAAGGCCGCGACCATCATCAGCGAGTTCAACGATTAAAATTCCTTCGCGCACCCAAATCCGCAACCACACCTGCGCCGCATGCGCGTGGCGGACAACGTTGTTCAATGCTTCTTTAAACGAAAAGAAAATTTCCTGCCGAACTTTGGGGTCCAGCGGTTGTTCCGGCAGATCATCAGCAATCTCCAGTCCACAGGAAATCGAGGCCAGGTCCAGCAGCCTCTGGGCATAAGAGGCAAAATAACTGGCCAGCGATGCGATCGTGTCGTTGCGCGGGTTCACTGCCCAGACAATTTCATCGAGCGAAGTCACCATGCGCAACGCGGTTTCGCTCAAATCATCGAGGTAACGTTCCTTTTCGACGCCCGACGTAGCCGGGCTTTTCACCAGCGAGGTCAGCATGTTGACCTCCGTAAGGCCGGTGCCGAGGTCATCGTGCAGGTCATGCGCGACACGGGCGCGTTCCTGCTCGATTTCACGGCGACGCTCGGCCATCTGGCGTTGCTGGCTTTCCGTCTCGAGCTGTCGCGTGCGCTCAGCGACCTGCCGCCGCAGCACTCCCACCCAGCCGAAAGCCGCCAGGGCGACAAACGCCAGTCCACCGGACATCCAGAGAACCTTTTGCAAAGTCCACCACGGGGGAGATTGCAGGACCGCTACGTCTGCCGGCGATCTCATCAAAATACTGAATGATTTGGCGCGCCAGCCCGGCCCGGGGACCCATTCGCTCCCGGGTTCGATGCGGCAAACACCTGTTACTGAGACCACGCTGCCGTTTTCTACCTGGGCAAAATTGTCCGCGTTATCCCCGCCCTCCAGGATAGCTTGATAAATCACATTACTATCCTGAAGCAACAGAAACTGCTCATCGCCATGCCAGCTTCGATCAATCACGCGTGCGTGAATCTGGACGAGTTCGCTGTCGAAATTCCCCGTTAACGCTTCGTCAGTAGACACAGTCACCGGTGCCAGCGGCGTGGAGGATTTAATTTTATGATAAACGGCGTCTTGCAACATCGGCGTATAATCGCCCTGGCTCGGAAAACCAACCGCTTCTACGACGTCGCCGGGCGTGAGTGGTTCCGTGCTTTTTGTCTCCGCCAGCACACCGCGCTGTTCGTCCTGCAAATACAATTTGCTGCCCGGCACAAACAGCGTGACTGTGCCGGCGATCTTTACCCGATGGCCGTAATTTTCCTGCGGTGTGAACTGGAACAGGCTTCCGATTGGCCGCGCTGGAATTTCAATCGGATTTGGCGCCACCGGGATTTCAATCTGGAAATCCTCCTGGCGCGGAACCATCAGTTCAGCGGCGAATAATTGGCGCTGGTGGTTAAACATGGTCGAGCATACGCCTCGTATGCGCACGGTGCTGTCGAGCAATTCGTCCGGTTGCGTCACCGGCAGGTCTTCGGTATACGCACTCAGCCGCCCACTGCCAGTGGCGATTTCAATCACATAAAAGTCACTTGTGCCAAACTTCCGCAGGGAACGCACCACCCCACCGATTTCCACAAACTGGCTGTCCTCAGCCCCGGTGGCAAGCTGATCGTAGGTAATACTTTTGGGCGAAGGTAATGTAGCATGGCCTGTAACCGTCAGGCGCTCCACATTTACGACCGGGGCGTATTCACCGGGCCCGGTCGTGCCCACGATCTCGACTGTTTGCCCTGGTTCCAGTTTGTCCGGCCAGGCATTGAGCGGAAACGTCAAAAAAACCCCAGCCGTACTGTCCTGGACAAAGCAGGAATAAAAATACCTGGTAAAAAAAGTCACGACGGCGTTAAGGTGCACCGGAATTTTCTGCTGCGCCTGTTCCGGCGTCAGCGCTCGAATCTCGGCCGCTGAATTCAATTCTGCATTCGTCTGTGCGCAGGTAGTGAACGTCGTCAACGCGAAAAAGACCGCAAGGGCCATCCAATGCGGAGTCCTGCTCATGCGGGCATGGGGCCGGCTGCTCCGGCCACTGCGTAGCTGGAGGCAAAAGTTCTCCGTTTTCGTTTCTGAGAGTCTACTTTCGGTCATGGCTGCGGCCATCTTTGCAATTTGGATTTCCCAAGAAGTGTCAGCTTTTTGAAATTAAGTCAATGGCGAGAAAACACGGACGCAATTGAGGCACAGTATACTCTTTACAGTCGAGACGACATCGATATCACGCGGTGTTATCTTAGAGAAGTTTGGAAAATCAAAAATAAGTTATGCTAGCCGAATGGATAGGTTACTTACCACCCTAAAGAGGGGTTCCATTTGTTCCAGTACCCTGTTACTTTCCTACCGTCCCAAGAGAGAGATCAATCAAACAAACTACGTTATGATATATAAACGCATCAAACAAACTAACCTGCTCGCGACCGGCACTCGTGCTACGCTCGCGGCCTTTGGACTACTACTCGTAACCTGCACGCCCCGCGCCTTTGGCTGGGGCATTACCTGGGCAGATTACTTCAGCACCAGCAGCGCGCCTGATTCGGCTAATTGGAGTTACACCACCGGCTCCGGTGGCTTTGGCAATCAGGAACTCGAAACCTATGTCAGTTCCTATGCCAACTGCCACGGCATAAGTGACGGCGGGAGCCCGACCGGCCAGGCGCTCCAAATTGAAGCGCAAACGGATAGTTCAGGCCGCTGGTATTCAGCGCGCATCAACACCTATGGCAAGTATTCGTTTGGTCAGGGCACTTATCTTGAGTTTAGTTGCAAATTCCCGAATGCCGGCAAAGGCTATTGGCCGGCTGCATGGTGTCTTGGCACTTCGGGCGGAAATTGGCCCGCCAATGGTGAAATTGACGTGGCTGAATCAATCGACGGTGATAATGATAACTGGCAAACCCTGCATATGCCCGGCGCAAATGGCAGCGTCTATTCTCCCGGCACCGGAGAGTATAGTGTTGGAAATGCCACCAGCGCCTACAATCGTTATGGCATGTGGCTGGATACGAGCGGCAGCTACATTAACTTTGAGCTAAATGGAAATGTCATCGACACCATTTATGCCAGCAGCACCCCGTCAGGAGCCACCTGGGAATATTGGTCTCCCCGGCAGTTCTATATCATCCTCAATTGCGCCATCGGCGGCACGTTCCCGGGTAATCCGAATAGCGGCACCCAGGACAATGGCAATTTCGACATTGCGTATGTCGAAGTGTATCAAAACTAAGCCATAGGGGGATTATAGGGGAATATAAGGTCCAAATCCCAGCCTGGAGCACTTCTTCTTCAGGCTGGGAATCCCATTTTATCTTATGAAGAATTTCCGCATGGTTCGATGGGGCATTATCATCACTGCGCTCCTGCTTAATCTTTCAGCAGACGCTGACATGACAACCGGGTCTGCGGTTTTTGCCACCGATGCCGGGGCGGGCGCTAATACCAATCCCGCCATCACCAATGCCGCGGCGATTATTGATGGCCACGCCATCTCCCTGGAAGATGTTCGGCTCAAATGTCTTCGTGATTATCGCGAAGGCTTTCTTCAGAAGATGATTCCCGATTACATACTCGACCGCGAATGCGAGAAGCGCGGCATCACCGTCCCCGAAGCGGAAATTGACCAGCGTATCGCCGAACTGCGAACCAACCTCGCGCCGACAATGCTGGAAGATAAGTTGAAACAAAATCGTATGACGATCGCCGAAGCGCGGGATGGCATTCGTCGTGAAATCGAAAAGCCCTTGCTCGTTGCTGACCAGGTCAAATCGCTCCACTTGGTTCATTGCCAGGAATTGGTCGTGGCCTATGGTTCATCGCGCAGTGAATCCAATGCTTTGGCCCTGGCCAATGATTACCGCCGGCAAATTTTGGAAGGCGCTGATTTTGCGGCCATGGTGGCCCAGCATTCCGATGGCGGGTCTCCGCAACACGGCGGAACAGAAAAGAACGGAGATATGGGAGTGCTCTACGAACGCATCATGCGTCCTGTGGAAGCGCCAGTCCTGGACGCGGCGCTGGCGTTGAAGGCAGGCGTAGTATCGCAGCCCATCAAGGCCCATGATGGCTACCATCTCGTAAAAGCGTTATCCACGGATGACCAGCATTCGCCGTCTGAAAATACGCTCTATGCTGACACCGCCGCCACGACACATCGTGAGCAAATCAATTTTTTGGTTCCCCAAACCCTCGCCGCGCTGATGAAACAATCCCAAATTACTTTTGCAGAAGATAGCGAGATTGTTCCCGGCAAGCCGTTGCCGGCGGCCGCCGCGGTGGTTGAGGGCCATCCCATCCCGATGCAGGACGTACTGGACAAGTGCATGGCCGCCTACGGCCCCAAGGTCACCGATATTCTGGTGCAAAACTATCTTATCGACCGCGCATGCCACAAGCGCGGCATCACCATCAAGGAATCGGAAATTGACGAGCGGGTGGAAAAGTTGCGCAGGCAATGCGCTCCCATGACACTCGAAGAAGCGATGAAGGTTCATCACACAACGATGGAGGAACTGCGCTCTGATTTCCGGCAGGACATCGAGCGCACTCAATTGGCCATCGGCGAGGTTCAGCCGATACATATGGTTCATGCGCACATCATTCTGGCGAGGGCAAATCCCGCCAGCGCATCCGATGCCGACCGCGCGGCCCAGGCGCAAATCGCCGCCATCCAGGATCAGCTCAAGGCCGGCAAGCGGTTCGAAGATTTGGCGGTGCAATATTGCGTGCCGGATGACCCCAGCAAAAGCGGTGACATGGGCATTATTTACCCTTACATGCCCGGGGTAGATACCGACCTTGCGAACGCGGCCTGCCTCTTGAAGAAAGGTGAGATTAGTTCACAGCCCATCCGAACTTACGATGGTTATGCCCTACTGGAAGTCATCAGCAACAGCGATAACCATCCGGGCGATGAAGATGCCGCCTACGCCAGGGCACAGGAAAATTATCGTTCCATGGAAGCCCAACAGCTGATCCGGCAAATTATCGTCAGCCTTATCAAAAAATCAGACGTAGTTTACTACGTGCACGCTTGAACGCTTGATTCGCTATTTGGAAGATTCCAGCAGCGCGAGATGCTGGAGAGCGGGAGGGAATTGCGGGTCAATGCTCAAGGCGGCTTGAAATTCCTGCTTGGCGGCGGCCATATTGCCTATCGTCGCATAAGCGACGCCGAGTTGGTCGTGGTGATAGGGAGTGGGGCCAAGGCGGGCGGCTTCCTGAAGCTCAGGAATGGCGTCGGCATGATCGCCACTCTTGAACAGGGCGGACCCCAGCATGTAATGAAGCGCGTCCGCATTTGGATCAAATTGAATCGCCTGGCGATACTGGATTATCGCGTCATTGATATCGCTCTTCTTTTCCAGAATATCCCCGAGTGCGGCGTGCGCCCTGGGATCTGTAGGAGAAATCTCAATGGCCCGGCGGCCTTCGGCTTCAGCATCGTCAAGCCGTCCGGCGTTGCTATCAAGACCGGCAAGACCTGTCAACGCGGCGATGTTTGCCGGATCGAGTGAGAGTGCCTGATGGTACTGCGCCGCGGCTTCGTCATTGCGGCCAAGCTGTTGCAGCGCCCCGGCATAATGCGCCAGGTTCTGGGCGTCAGAAGGATTGAGTTTTGCGGCGACATCGAGTTCCGGCAACGCATCGGCCGGTCTGCCTTCTGCGAGCAAAGTAAGGCCGATCGCCGCATGAGCGAGTTCATCATTCGGGCTGTACTTAATCACCTGCTGAAAACAAGCCATCGCTTCGTCATTCTTGCCCTCGTCCTGCAGGCTTATGCCCATATCCTGCCATGCGTCCGGCAGTTCCGGTTCTATCTTAACGGCTGCCTTGTACTGCACCACAGCTTCTGCCGGTTGGCCGAGATCGTCGAGCGAAATGCCATAATTGGTTCTGAGGCCATAGCTGTTTGGATTTTTTTTTAGATCGTGGGCGAAAAGAGTCGCGCTGTTGTCCCAATACCGAACCTGGCACATCGTTAGAACAGCCAAAACTGCAACAACGGTCCCAGCAACGGAAAAGGCCGGTTTGGCCACACCGCGTTCGATACCTTTCGCAAGCACCACGGCGGCAATGAGGGCAGGACCGAGCATGGCGAGATAGACGTAGCGGTCTGCGACGGTCGAGTAATTTTGGTAGGCGAATGGCACGAGACCTATAACGGGCAGCAAAACTCCAAGGCTGAGTAACCCGCCCGCGATGAGCCAGGGTCGGCCTTTACGAAGCGCGAAAATAACCAGTGCAACCGCGGCTGGGACAAGCCAGGTGAGATAAGCCCAGGAATGCGCAAGAACGTATGCCGGCCGGCGGCCATATTCGATGGCAAGATTCACAGGTACGAAGAGCTTGGCGAGATAGAACGCAAGCGCATCACCGGCGATGAACGGCCGTTGCCAAAGCGTACCCGTTCCGCCTTCAACGGTGACCGGCTGGGCGTGCTGCGTCAGGAGCACGAACGGGACAGCGAGGAGAAGCCAGGGCGAAGCGCCTGTTATCACCGCACGCCAGGACCGCCCTAATATCCAGCGGTCGATAATCGCCAACAGCAGGCCAATGGTAATGATTGAAGGTTTGCAAAGCAGACCGAGAATGGCCGCCAGCAGGCCAAGCCAATAGCGGCCAGTCTTCCACGGCGCACCAGAAGAGCAATCAACGACGGAGATATATACATAGATAGCGCCGAGGCAGAAAATGGATGACAATTGTCCACGTAGTTCAGAGATCCAGGCAACGCTTTCAACTTGTAGTGGATGCACGGCGAAGATTAATGCGCCGAACAGCGCAGGATATGCTGATTGGATGGATGGTGACATCCTCGACATTAGGCGGCGCAGAATAGTAAAGACGAGTAGTGCGTTACCTATGTGCAGAACCAGGTTTGCGATGTGGAAGACATGCGGATTAAGCAGCGTACCGATGACGGTGACTGACGTATCGTGCTGCGGCATTCGCGCAATGACACACAGCAATGCGAAGGCCATGTAACTCAGCGGAATGTAGAGATGTTCGTATGGCTCCTGCCAGAAGTGCAGGAGGTTGGCCCTATCAATATGCTGCAGGTACGGGTTGCCAAATACATGTCCTTTATCGTCCCAATGAACGAAGTCCTGGCCCCTGACGCGCCAGAAGGCAGCCATAATAGTTATGACCAAAATCGCGACCGATAACCATAGCGCGCTCTGGCTGGCGCGGGCTGCCCCTCCGCGGTCGGCGCTGGAATCTGACATTGCTTTGTTGCTCATCGAGACCATCCCCTTATCGCTACCGAAGTAGCCGCTGCGAAATTAAAACCCACTGTGGCCGGGAGGCACGTCGCCACCAATACCTCCGCCGTAGGTCATAGAAGGTGCGTCCATCGCAGATCCCGGATTTTCGTTGGGTGGAAGCGGGGCGGTAACGGATTTCTGGTCAACGTAATTGTAGTCACCGGGTTTTGGACTGAGGGCGCCTGAAGGAGCTATCATCCTGCCAGCCGCAAATGGTATTTCACCTTCAGACAGTTTATTGGATAGCGTAACGTCCTGCCGAACGCCGTGATTGTTGAATATTACTATGCCCTTGCTTACGTCAATCGCTACGACCCCCACCCCATCCTCCTCCTGGCCTTCCTCTAAAATGTAAGCTCCACCCTGCCATTGCTTGCCGCCCCGGTTACCACCCGCGACTTTGAATAAGACTTCCAGCGGGCCAATGATCGTGGTGATGCCCGTCAGCGTGATTTTCGGTGGCGGCGTACTATCCTGTTGCTGTGATGAAGGTACCGACGGAGGATTCAATCCAAAGACGTTGCGCGTGGCGATGAGTGAATAAGGACTAGTCACCGTGCCGACAACGGTCAATTCCGCATACAAATTGGCAGTAGTCAATGCCACTGCACTCGCGAGAACGGCAATAGTCCCGTAGCTGTTCATTTCCTTGTAGATACCTAACCGTAACAGGAGCGAAGAGCGAATTAAACCCCTCTTTTGGGTGGGAGCAGTTATAATTTGGTATTTGCGATAACGTTAATGTTACGCCTTAAGCCATTGCCTGCCAACGGTGTAACGGATGGAGGCCGTTTTGTTACGGATGGTGTTACGCCTTAAATTCCTGATAATGAACAATGTAACGGATGTTACGCCTTTCCCGCGATATGTCACATCTGTCTCGCCATCGCTTAGAGTAAAATTACGGCAATTGCTCAAGTCGAAAATAACAGATATCACCTCCGGAATTGATCGTCAGGTAATTAGTTCCGCCTGTGATAGTGATGTCGTTCGTAACCGGCTGCCAATTTATGGGCGCTTGCAGGCTCGTAGTGGATTCGAGAATAAAAGCAGAAGAAGATTCTGCCCAGGCCAGATTATAACTGTCGGGCGAACCCTGGCTAATATTCAGCACCGGGGGCGAAGCTGGTGCCGTAACGGTAAAATCAAGCAAGTCATAGCCGTTACTGGTGCCGCTCTGAAGCCCAAGCATCCTCACGTAACGACCGCTGGCGGTTATGGGAATTCGATCAATGCCTCCTGCCCCCGCATTATTTGTGTATACACCTGTCCAATTAATCGCATCCGTAGAAACCTGAATTACATAAGAAAGTCCGTAGTCGGGTCCCCAGTTAAGGTAAACCCCATTTAGATTCATGGTTTTACCAAGGTCGACGTAAATCCATTGATTGTTCGATGCCGCCGACTGCCACATCGTCGTATAATCAGCATCGACAGCGTTGGTGACAACATTGCCATTGATGCTGGACGAGGCGAGTACTGGCTGGTTCAAGGCGAGGTCTGTCATGGGTATTGTTTCCCCGTTACTCATCAGGCCGTTGAACACTGTCTGGGCTACAACCTTGGCGCCGGCAATGTCCGGGTGGATGTTATCCGGGAAATTTTGCGGCATGTTTTCAGTGGCGGTGTTGATATCAATGATCGGCAGCCCTTCATCAAAAGCAATCTGCCTGATGATCGGACAAAGCTGGCCGTTCACTATTGGAGGGACGATGTCGTAATTGCCATCGCTATAGGCAGTCAGCAGGGTGTTCAAATAAATGCGGGGATGTGATGGCAAATTCCTATACTCGTTGATTAGCTGCTCATAATCGTATGTATAATTGGTCTGATAAATCCAATTGTACGGCTTGGCGTCATTCGACCCGAGCATGATGATGACGATATCGGGTGATGAGTTAAGGCCATCTGTATATTGCGCCGTATTCCAATAGGGCGCATTACCCGCCTGGATCATCGTAGTGCCACTCGCGCCACAATTGGTGATGGCATATTCATAACCAAGCATTGGAGTGATATAATCCGGCCAGTTTGGCGTGCCATAGGGAGTCGGTGAAGAGACATCACTGGCGCCGACGCATGTGATTCGGATGGGACGTGCGGTGGCTAATGGCCGGGCGACCGCGGGAACTGTCGGATCAATTGGCGTACTGCGCAAACTGCCCGAATTATTGGTAACAACAACAACAAACTCTGGCGCGTTTTGAGCAAAAATATCCTGAATTGTCAGTTTCGCAGTTTTAGTGCCGGTAAATTGCCCACCATCGATTAAGTTAGTGTATGGTCCGCCTGTCGGCCCCGCTTGCCATTGATATGCCGGTGTTGGTGCCGCATCAGCGATCACTGAGAGATACGCGTTGCCGTTGGCCAGAGACATCTGCTCTTTGGCCTGCACGACAATAGTCGGTGCTATCGCAGGTGTATACGATATCGCCCGAACCACCAATGAATTAATGTTACCCAGCCCGCCTGTCAAAAGATTCTCTTGGATTACCTGATATGTATTCGTGGCAGTAAAGACGCCGGTCATCGATTCGTTGTTGCCCATGGCAAATGATGAAGACACGTCATTCAGGTCGCCGGCGTTTGCAAAATCAACCAATTCGTTGCCGTTGCCGGCACGATTGTCGAGGGCAAAACACTGCACAGAGTACTGCTGGCCAACAACCAGATTTTTCAAAATTATTACGTTACTGATCCCGCCGTCGTAATACTGGTTCAATGCTCCATCAAGATTTGGATCCTCTGTGGTATTTGTGACCCACGCACCGCTGCCGGAGATAGCGTTGGTTTCATATTGGCCGCCATAGTAGGGACTGTTTAAAATTGAAGCCGAGACACCATCCGGCCGAAAAACATACTGTTGATTGCCAGCCGTCACGGCGATAAATGAATCATAGAAGAAATCGGCGGCCCCAAGATAAGAGCCGGTGGCGTTGGTCAGAATTTGCCCGGCGCTCAATCCCAATAACGATACCGGTGGTTGCCACTGTATTTGTGCATCGGACCAGGGGTTGACGGTAAGGGTCGCCACCGAAGTGTTATTTGAGCCGTAGGCATTAACAGCCGCCAACCGGTATTGGCCTGAGTTAGTTAGTTGGAGGTTGTTGAGAATCAAAATATCGTTGGTTTGACCGATGAGGCTGGCGAACGCATTGCCTCCACCAGTACTGAATTGCCATTGGGTCGTAATCGGATGATTGCCAGTAAAATTTGCGGAAAATGCCGTTTGCTGACCTACATAAGCAGCAGCGGATATAGGCGTGATGTTTTGCAAAACGACGGGCGCCGAGGGGGCCAGCACCGTCAGCGTAACGGGCGAACTGGTAACATTCAACGTGCTGTTGGTTACGATAACTTGAAATTCATAATTACCAACTGCCAAAGTGCTTGTGCTAAGGGTGTAATTAGTCCCATTAGCACCTGAAAGGTTGCTCCAACTGACACCGTGGCTTCCATTGTCAGTTTGCCATTGATAATACGTTGATGCGGGCTGGGCATTGACATCAAGAGTCACGGGATCGCCGAGATAGGCAACGTTGGTTGGCTCGATCGCTGCCACGGCCGACACGTCACGGGCAGAGATAGATCCAATAACTGTGTAGCTCGAACCATCCCCGTTCCAATCAAACGTTTCCGACGTGTTGTTTGCCGTGAAAGTCCCATTCGCAAATTCTCCATAAGTATTCACACCAGCCGCGCCTGGCAAATTGCTTAACGTGACAGGAGTCGATCCCGACAGAGTAGTTAAACCAGAGTCGCCGTCTGGCGCATAGCTGAATACCTGTACCAAATAGCTATGTCCCGAGGTTAGGCCGGATAGAGTAATGACACCTGCCCCACTACCGCCATTCTGATAAATTCCACCATCGTCCATCAACGTGGCAAAAGCCGACGAAGCCGTCGAACTAACTGGAAACGAATTTGCCCAGGCAAAATTCTGCATTCCACTGCCTGAATAGGAAATTTTGCCATCACCAAAAGCATTACTGCCCGCTGCCGTCGCTGGATTAAAATTGACGCCTTCGGCCGCAACAATCGAATTGATGCTGGAATTCACCATCAGCGCATCAAAATATTTACCCAAAGTGTAAAGGTTCGCGTCACCGGTAATGCCCGTGGCCGGACCCCAGGAGACACTTTGATTTTGAGTGACTGACAATTCACGCACTGAAATAGCGCCAACGACCGTATAACCCGAACCGGCACCATTCCAATTAAAGGTTTCACTGGTATTCGTTGCCAAAAAAGTACCAGTAGAAAATTCGCCATAGGTGTTGGTTCCTCCGGCACCAGGAAGGTTGCTCAAGGTCACCGGAGTTGTGCCGGAAAATGTGGTCAATCCCGGATCGCCATCGGGCGCATAATTAAAAACCTGCACCTGATATTCGTACCCCGCATTCAGCCCTGAAATGGTCACCGTACCGGTCCCGCTGCCGCCATTTTGATAAATGCCACCTGCGTCCATCACAGCGGCAAAGGCGGATGAGGCGGAAGCCCCGGTAGGAAACGAGCCCCCCCAGCTAAAATTATTCAAGCCACTTCCGGAATAAGTAATGATTTGATCGCCATAACCGCCTCCGCTCTGGCTTGCAGCGATATGGAATGTCACGCCATCGGCAACCAGGCTGCTACCCGCAGACGTGTTAAGTATCAATGCGTCCAAATACGTGCCATTGGTGCCAAGATTGGCGTCGCCGGTTATGCCTGAAGGGCCCGACCAACTGACGTTCTGAGCAAATACGCCGGATGCAGAAAAAGCTACAGCTAAACCGATTAGATTGAGTTGTTTCAATGGAGATTTTTTCATTCAAATACTATTCTTTTTCGCCCCAGCTTCCTGGCACCTGGCGATTAAGCGTGGTGATGGCAGCGTACAAAAATATTGCGATTATTTTCAGCAATTTGTATTGGTAGGGATAAAAGCCGGAACTGTAAAAATAAACCCATGATCACAGTTCCGGCTATGCCCTCCTTTGTTATGTCATCAAGTGATTTGCCACATAACTCTTTTGTTCATCAGGGATAAACAAGCCGGAAAAACACACAGCCGTTGGTACTGGCTATCGGAATATTCGTTGTGTTGGTCGCAGTTGATCCCGAAACATTCACCCAGTTATTCTTCAAACCAGCATTTAGAGGATTGCTCTGCATTTGCAATTGCCAACCAGTGTGGTCAGGCGGCCAACTGAGTTGCAGTGACTTGTTCACGACGGTGCTAATCAAGGGGGCTGAGTTGGTTTCTACGACACCGGTTACGTCCCGCAGGGAGACAGAACCAACCACCGTGTAGGAGGAGCCGGCTCCATTCCAAAGGATCATCTCTGTGGACCCGGTGGCCATGAAGGAGCCCGTGGCATATTCACCATAGGTATTGGCGCCGCCGGCACCCGGAAGATTGTCCAAAGTGGCTGAATTTACACCGGAGAACGTGGTCAATCCAGGGTCTCCATCAGGGGCGAAGTTGAAAACTTGCACCAGGTAGACATGCCCATTGGTCAGGCCTGAAATCAATATCCTGCCCTGGCCGGCGCCGCCAAATTGGAAGAAGCCGCCATCATCCATGAGTGAGGTAAAATTCGCGGAGGCCGAACCGGTAAAGCCTCCTGGCCAGGCAAAGTTGTTCAAACTGGATCCAATACCAGTATAATCGATCACACCATCGCCGGTGTAACCGCCCGACTGGCTGGTTGCAGCATTAAAGGTGATGCCGTCAACGGCCAACGCAGGCTCACTGCTATTGACCACCAAGGCATCAACATATGTGCCATCCGTTGAAAGATTGGCGTCACCAGTAATCCCCTGGACGCCTTCCCAATAGACTGTTTGCGGAGGAGGGGGAGTCACGGTCAAGCTGGCTGCGGTGCTGTGATTGGAGCCATAGGGGTTGGATGCCACCAACCGATAGAGGACATTGGTTACCAGTGCGTTGTTCGTCAATGTCAAGGATGTGCCAGTTGCACCGTTAACGTTTTGAAAGGTTGCGCCGTTGTCAGTGCTAATTTGCCATTGGTTGGTGATCGGCAGTGGCCCAACAAAATATGCAGAAAATGTTATGGTGGAACCGATATATAGGGTGGCCGAACTTGGCGTGGTATCCCCCGAGAGGATTGGCGCTGATGCGGCCGAAATATCCCGGACGGAAATCGCGCCCAAAACGGTAAAGCCAGAACCCGCCCCATTCCAGTAAAACGATTCGTTGGTGCTGGAAGCGGTGAAAGTGCCGGTGGCAAATTCACCATAAGTATTTGCGCCACCCGCGCCGGGGAGATTGCTCAAAGTCACATTCGTTGTTCCGGAAAAGGTTGTGAGGCCAGCATCGCCATCATTCGCATAATTGAAGATCTGTACGGAATAAATATGTCCATTAGTCAACCCTGATATCGTAACGATGCCTTGCCCTGCCCCACCGTTTTCATAGGTGCCACCAGCATTCATGATCGCCGCAAAAGCGGGTGAAGATGGTGAGTTTGTCGGAAACGTGGTGAAATCGTACGTGAGGTTGTCTCCCGAAATTACCGTAAAGGAGATGATGCCATCACTGCCACCGGAGGAGGAGCTTGAGGTAGAGGAATTAAAAACTACGCCGTCCGCCGTAAGGCCTGAAGAAAGGAGGGTATCCGGGATGTAGGCGTCTACATAGGTGCCATTCGTTTGAAGCGAATTGTCGCCTGCAATCCCTATGGCCGGTCCCCAACTAATGCTTTGAGGCGGCGTAGGAAGCACGGTCAATGAAGCCGCCGTGCTGTGATTTGACCCGTACGCATTGGAAGCCATTAAATAATACTCCACATTGGAAACCACCGCATTATTCGTGACGGTCAAGGTGTTATTTGTTGCCCCACCGATCGGATTAAAAGTGTTGCCTCCATCCGTGCTAACGTACCATTGATTAGTGATGGGTGTTGTGCCGCTGAAAATAGCCGTAAAGGTCGTGGTGGTGAATTGATATGTGGTAACGGAGCTCGGCGTGGTATCCTGAGAAACAACGGGGGATTGATTATTGGGCAGATTACAAACATAAATGGCGCCTAAAACCGTATAGGCCGAACCAGCACCTGCCCAGGTAAACGTTTCAGTACCGCTGCTGGCGATGAATGTGCCTGTCGCAAACTCGCCGTAAGTACTCGCACCGCCAGCGCCTTGCGCGTTGCTAAGGGTAACACTGTTCGAGCTCGTAAACGTAGTCAGACCCGCGTCATTGTCACTGGCATAATTAAAGATCTGGACCGCATAAGTTTGCCCGACAGTCAGGCCGGTTATCGTAACCGTGCCGGCACCAGCACCACCGTCGTCATAAATGCCTCCGGCATTCATGATGGCGGCGAAGGCTGGCGATGATGGAGCCGTAGATGGAAAACTGTTTCCATTATAATTGTTCAAGTCGCCCGCGGTAACTGTGGCGGTGATAATTCCGTCACTGGTGCTGGTACTGGAAACGATGGTATCGACATTGAAAGTTATCTCATCAGCGGTTAAGGGAGCGGGAGTAGTTTGATTGGGGATAAAGGCGTCGAAATAATTTCCGACGGCCAGATTGGCGTCGCCAGTGATGCCCGTCGCTGGTCTCCAGCTTATGTCCTGGGAAGATGCCCCGGGAACAATGGTGATGGCTGATAATATGGTGATTGCCAGCGCGCTGGTTCGCAATAAGGTTGTTGTTTTCATTTTATCTTTAGGGTTGGGTTATTTTCATAACGGTTTTTTTGATATTCGATTCTCAATGGGCAAATTAATTTTTTACCGTGGCGTGCGACGTCAGCCACATGTTATCTGATGCTGTCGCGCTCAAGTTGATGTTGACGTTTAGAAAGACGTTGTGCCATGGGTGCAATTCAGCGTGTCCGTCTGCAAAACTGAACGAAGTGCTGTCCCCGTGATTAACGGCCGGATGATTTTCGTTAAGTGATAATGCGTTTGGATTAAGGCTTTCGACCAAAAGGAAGAACCCGTCGTCCAACGACAGGGGGTTTTCATCTAAATATACAAATGCATCACACGGACTTAGACGGCCGGCGAAGTCGGAATATCTTTTGAAAACAATGAAAGAGGAATTAATGTAGGCGCCCGTATTGTTTCCCATATAACAGTTGGCTGAACAGGAACGCACGCGTAACTGGCCGCCGGTGCCCGATTCCACCGTACGGTCCGCTGGACAATGATATACACCGGCATCCTTTGTATAAGAGCCGATAGAACCCACCAAATGTGTTCCACTCCCGTCAGGGTCATTGTCCCCCTCGACGCCTAAAAAGAAAACATTCGTCGAAGCGCCAGCAGGTGAGTCGCTGGCTGGTGTGACACTACTGCCGTACGTATAGAGTGAAGCGAAAGCGCTGGCAACCCAATTGGGAGCATTTGGGGCAATCCCTCCGGACGGCGTGTTTCCCGGCAGATAGTCATTGTTATCCCCTCCGTAAAGGGTGCTGCCAATTTGTATTTGCCTCATATTACTGAGGCAGGAAATCCCCTGGGCTCGAATTTTGCTCTGCGCGAGAACGGGAAGAAGAATTGCGGCAAGAATGGCAATGATCGCAATGACCACGAGCAACTCTATCAATGTAAAGCCTTGCTCCATTCCGGCGGCTTTCGCGCTATTACGATTTCCGGCATTGATTGATATTTTATTCATAGAAGGCTCACAATTGCTGGTTTAATGATGGAGCGCTGTGATTGCCGTTGAGTTGTCCTATAATCGCGCTGGAGTTCCATTGCTCGCGCAATGCCCGCCGGATTATCTTATTCGATGAAGTTCTTGGTAATGCCTCCACCAGCACCAAATCGTGTATCTTAAATAACGGATTTAGTTCGCGTTTGATGGCCTGCTGCATTGAACGCAGCAAGTCAATTTTCGTCAGGTGCTGACCGTCGGAACACGCAGCATAAATCACCAATGAGCTTGGGCCATGGCCGGGTGATACGGCAATGGCGGCAGCTTCCCGAACACCAGGAACGAATTTTAAAACCTCTTCAATCTCCGCCGAACTGGTCTTGATACCAGCGAGGTTCATGGTGTCATCGGCGCGGCCAAGCGCACACCAGTATCCATTACCGAGATCTTGTATCTGATCGCCGTGTCGACGTAATGGATAGTCATTTAAATCTCTGGGCGTACCCGCAAAGTAAACTTGATGGTGGTCTTGATTAAGCAACGTTGCAGACAATCCAATTGAAGGCGGGACAATGAACGCCTCTCCTACCGGCGCCGGGTTGCCTTGAACGTCCAAAATGACAAAATCCAGGCCTAAGACAGGAGCATTGAATGCGCCTGGCAGGCATGGCTTGGTTAGCGTGCCAGTGATATATCCGCCGCCAATCTCCGTACCGCCACAATATTCAATGACCGGTTTTCCACCCGCCAATTCCATCAGCCACCGCATATCCGCCGCATTGGAACATTCACCCGTGGAACTAAGGACGTTGATTTTGCTCCAATCCACAGCCTCCATGCAGTTCGAATTGCGCCAGGCTTTGACCATCGCGGGAACTACTCCCAGCATGGTTGTCCCGGCCCGCTCCACAAACACTCCAAATTCCCGCCCGGTGGGAGCCCCGTCAAAAACACCTATGGTCGCCCGGTTTAGGAGACTCGCAAAAATCAGCCATGGGCCCATCATCCAGCCTAAATTGGTGGGCCAGACCAATACATCACCCGGTTTTACATTCAGATGGAAATGCGCGTCCATAGCGCACTTAATTGGGGTGATTTGAGTCCACGGAATGGCCTTCGCTTCGCTTGTCGTTCCTGAGGAAAAAAGGATGTTAATAGGGTCATTCGGCCGGCATCTTTCAGCCGTTACCGAATCATAAGAACAAAGAAAATCTTCCCATGTGGTATCCATTGAGCGCAAAGCCATGCTATGCTTACTTTGTGCTGACAAAATAATCGTCGGTGGCGCGGCGGCATCAATTAACTTGGCGTATAAAGGCAGAGTTTTTTGACCGCGTACAATGACATCTTGCGTAAATACCAATTTAGCGTTCGATAAACGCAGGCGTGAGGCAATTTCCCGCGGGCGAAAACTATCAGCAATTCCAATTGCCACACAGCCAGCCTTAATGATTCCAAGGTAAATGGCTATCGCCTCTGCGGTCATCGGCATGATAATGGCCAAAGAATCTCCCGGGTTGAAACCAAGGCGCTTAATATTGATAGCCACTTGATTCGTCAAGGCCGCTAACTCCGACACCGTCGTTTTCTCCAACTCACCCATCTCCGACTGATGGATAATCGCGGTTGAATCCGGTGGCGCTGTGAAACAGCTTTCAACGATATTAAGTTGCGCATCCACAAGCCAATTCGGGGTCTCTGCTCCTTTTGATAAGTCCAGGATACGGCTAAACGTTTTTTGAAAACGAATTCCAAGGCGCTCAATAACCCGCTGCCAGAAAGTCTCCCGGTTTTTTACTGACCACTGATGCAATTCATCGTACGAATTCACACCTGTTTGACTGGCCAGCCAGGCCATGTTCGTTGTTTTGATAAAATCCTGCGATGGCACCCATGCCGGAGATTTCATCTGGAACTTTTCTGTGGAAAGGTCGTTTTCCATTTTTGTTCAAGGTTGTTCCATCGACACGGCGTAGCCCATACCACCGCCAACGCAAAGAGTAGCTAGACCGCGTTTCGGCCGGCGATGCGCCAAATGCACCAGCAAGCGTGCTCCGGAAGCCCCAATTGGATGGCCTAAAGAAATCGCTCCTCCATCCGGATTGACTTTTTGCTGGTCGAGTCCCAATTCCTTTATGCAGGCAAGGGCTTGCGCGGCAAAAGCCTCGTTAAGCTCAACAATATCGAACTCTCGCGGATTTTGGGATAGCTTGCGCGTGGCATAGACTGGCCCCATACCCATCATTGAAGGATCACACCCTACCACCGTATGTCCGGTAATAACCGCCAAAGGAGTTAGGCCCCGTTCGCGACCCCATGTTTCGTCACATAGCACTAACATCGCAGCGCCGTCGTTGAGGCCGGAAGAATTTCCGGCGGTTATCGACCCGTCCCGGTTAAAAATTGGTTTGAGTGAGGCCAGGTCGGCGATGGTTGTAGCCGGGCGAGGATGTTCATCCTGTTCGAGGGCATCGATTGTCACGAGTTCCTCACAGAAATGGCCATTGGCTTTAGCAGTGGCATAACGGTGTTGGCTCGACACAGCAAAATTATCCTGCGCCTCGCGTGAAATATTGTGAACGGATGCTATTTTTTCCGCAGTCAGCCCCATGTGTTCATGGTTAAATGCGTCCGTTAATCCATCGCACAACAGGGAATCCACCAGGACACCGTTACCCAACCTGTACCCGGAACGTGCGCGCTCCAGCAAATAAGGCGCATTGGACATAGATTCTGTCCCGCCACACAGAACCATGTTCGCCGCTCCCGTCTGAATAGTTTGGATCGCCAGAATGACAGCGTGCATACCGGAGGCGCACATCATGTTCACGGTATAGGCCGGCGTGGAAATCGGCGCACCGGCACCAATCGCAATCTGGCGGGCAATATTCATTCCCAGGCCGGCACTTAGAACGTTGCCCACTATGACCATATCTACGCCCGCCGGGTCTAGACCTTTTAGTGCGGCTTTACCTGCGGCAATCCCCAATTCTGTCGCCGAATATTTGGCTAAGGCTCCAAGAAAGCGGCCTTGTACTGTGCGTTTGGCGGCAACGATCCAGATGGACTTGTTCTTTGGCATTGATTAGGCACACGGTACAGTTGAGGCATGGCTATTGTTTAGTTGCCCGCCCGGCACTACACATCAGTGGCTTATTGCCAGGACTATACCTTAGCAGTAGCAGGAGATTCTATTATACCTTGGTATGAAACGTTTTTGCTTCTGATTGGCCTTATAAGCCTAATCGACCCGCCATGCGGATGAGATCCGCCAATGAGGCTGCTTGCATTTTCTGCATCACCTGCCCGCGTTGAATTTTTACAGTAATCTCAGTAGTACCCAATTGGGCCGCGACCTGTTTGTTTAGCATACCTCGA
>Ga0206816_1012_pt2 | contig 47201 bp, 43 predicted proteins | sample Alteio_BWOrgCont_88_FD_152866 | JGI IMG/M metagenome (GOLD analysis project Ga0206816, IMG submission 152866) | Enriched cells from forest soil in Barre Woods Harvard Forest LTER site, Petersham, Massachusetts, United States -... | ecosystem: Environmental > Terrestrial > Soil > Temperate forest >... | reverse complement strand
AAAACGGGGTATTGTTTCAGGTTTGGTCAATGTAAGCTTAGATGAAAAGATTTGGGGCTTGCGCTATTCCGAATTTGTTCCCTCCATGGTGAAAGCCATGCAGGAACAACAAGAAATGATTGAAGCCTTGAAGAAGCAAAACGAATTGCTTGAGCAAAGGCTTGAGCAATTGGAAAAGAAATAGCTTCATAAAGAAACACTCGTTACTATTTAAGTAATACCTTTCAAAATTCTCAAAACATACCACAAAATTTGGGTAAGATAGCTTGCCATTTGGGTAACTGAGGTCGAAGTTTGGGTAAGTGAGGTCAAACTTTGGGTAACTAAGGGCGAAGTTTGCGTAACTAAGGTCGCAATTTGGGTAACAAACCTGACAAAAACACTTGTTTTATCAAGGTAAGTTACCCAAATTTCTCGGTAATTGTTTAATACCTCGGGAAGGTTCACCTTGTAAATCAGCGTAATAATAGTAAGATTCTCTCTCTTCTACCAAACATCACGGCTCTTGATTAAGAATTTATATATTTGCAGCCCTTAAAAAAATAACTATAAACAATTTATCAAGTTTAAAAATAATAAAATGGCGAATCGAGTAAATCAATATACTAAAGAAGATCAGGTTTTTAATGTTTCTGTAGACAACGCACCAGTTGGGATTATTGAAACGGATATGATGGGGAATTGTCAGTATATAAATAAAACATGGAGTGAAATGGCAGGAATTTCAGAAGAGCAGGCTATGGGTACTGGTTGGATAAAATCCATTCATCCTGAAGATAAAAAATATGTAACCCGGTCTTGGTCAGATGCAATTGAAGTTCAGCAGGATTTATTCATGGAGTTTCGTCTTTTATCTTCAAAAAAGAAGGTAACTTTTGTACAATGCCAAGGCTCAACTTTGCAGAATGAAGATGGTGAAACCATTGGTTTAATTGCTACGGTAACTGATATTTCTGAACGGATTCAATTAGAAAAAGAATTGCTTAGCAAGAACCATTTCCTTCAGCAATTCAGATATATTATTTCTCATGACCTTCGCTCTCCAATGAGGAATTTAATTGCTCTTGTCGGCTTTTACAATAAGGACGATGTGAATGATAAAAACAATCCTGATATCATTGATAAAATTGAACAAAGTGCCCGAAAATTAGAACAGCTCCTGAAGGATTTAATCAACGTAACAGAAGAGACGAAACCAATTGCAGAATCTTTTAAGGAAATAAAATTCAATCATGTTCTCAATGCAGTAAAAGATAGTTTGGAGAGTATAATAATTAAAGAAAATGCTAAGATTTATTCTGATTTCACCAAAACGCCTACAGTTAAATTTACCAATATTCATCTTCATAGCATTGTGTTGAATTTACTATCCAATGCTCTAAAGTATCGTTCACCGGATAGGGAGCCAGAAATACATATCAGGAGTTATACAAAAGGTAAATTTATTTGTCTTGAAGTTGCGGATAATGGTTTGGGAATTGATATGAGAAGAAACAGAGATAAAATGTTCGGCTTGTTTCAGCGGTTCCATGAAAATGCTGATGGCAAAGGATTAGGCTTATTTATCATCAATAGCATCGTTGTTGAAAATGGTGGTAAGATTGAAGTAGATAGCGAGGTTGATAAAGGTACCTCTTTTACGGTTTATTTTAAGAATAAATAATTTATCATTAACGAATAATCATTAAGTTAACTTATAACGCCTGTATTGAAAAATGTAAAAGTTATATTGCAATATGTAAGAACCTATAAGGGATATGCTTTATTGAATGTTGTGAATAATATTTTGTCGGTGGTGTTTTCATTGTTTTCATTAGCAATGATTAAACCTGTTTTGGATCTTCTTTTTGACAAAACAAACACTCAATATCAGTTTGAGCCTTTAAGGATTTCCGGGGAAGTTCTTAAGAATGATTTTTATTATTACATCAACGAATTCATAAAAACGAATGGTAAAATAAATGCACTTTTGATGTTATGTGTGGTTGTTGCAATAATGGCTTTTTTCAAGAATTTTTTCCGATATTTGGCAATGTATTATCTCGCCCCTGTTCGGAATGGGGTCATTAGAGATTTAAGAAAAAGAATGTATGACAAAATTCTTGCATTGCCACTTTCTTATTTTTCCGAAGAGAGAAAAGGAGACTTGATAGCCCGTATGACATCTGATGTTCAGGAAGTGGAATGGAGTATCATGACAACTCTTGAAGTCATGTTTCGGGAGCCTTTCACCATAGTCCTTTTTGTTGGGACAATGATTGCAATGAGTCCTTCATTGACTCTGTTTGTAGTTATCTTACTGCCTCTTACAGGTTTGTTAATTGGAAGAATCGGCAAGAGTTTAAAGAAGAATTCGATCAAAGCCCAAGCAATAATTGGAAGCCTTCTTTCTGTTATTGAAGAGACTTTATCAGGTTTAAGAATTATAAAGGCTTTTACTGCTGAACGCTTTTCAACTGCCCGATTTCAAGGCATTAATGATTCTCTTACTAAGCTAATGATAAGGATGTATCGCAAACGAGACCTTTCATCACCTTTAAGTGAATTTCTTGGAGTAACAGTAATGGTTATAGTAATGTATTATGGTGGGCAATTAGTCTTGAATGATAAATTAGATTCTGCCGTCTTCATTGCTTATCTTGCTATTTTTTCTCAACTGCTTACACCTATTAAATCCTTTGCATCTGCGTACTACAGCATCCAAAAAGGAATGGCTTCTTCGGATAGAATCAATAAGATACTTCATGCAGAGAATACTATTATTGAGATTCCAAATGCCCTTGCAGTTAAGGAGTTCAAGGCTAAGATAGAATATAGAAACGTTTCCTTTTCTTATCGAACAGATGCCGACTCTGAACCTGTTCTTAAGAACATAAATCTAACTATTGATAAAGGAAAAACAATTGCTTTGGTAGGAGCATCGGGTGGTGGCAAATCTACTTTGGCTGACTTGCTTCCTCGTTTTTATGATGTTACCGCCGGGGATATTTCCATTGATGGAATTTCCCTAAGAGATATGAAATTGAATGACCTTCGTCGCTTGATGGGAGTCGTAACACAAGAAAGTATTTTATTTAATGATTCCGTTTTTAATAATATTGCTTTTGGGATGGAGAATGTGAAGGAAGAAGCTGTTATCAATGCTTCCAAGATTGCCAATGCTCATGATTTTATTATGGAAATGGAGAACGGTTATCAGACAAATATCGGTGATAGGGGCTTAAAACTTTCCGGGGGACAACGTCAGAGATTGAGCATTGCAAGAGCTATTTTGAAGAATCCTCCGATATTGATTCTTGATGAAGCGACTTCGGCATTAGATACCGAATCAGAGCGATTGGTACAGGATGCATTGATTAAATTAATGGAGAATCGCACCTCATTAGTTATTGCGCATCGCCTTTCTACGATTCAACATGCCGATGAAATTATTGTATTGCAAAGAGGCGAAATCGTCGAAAGGGGAACGCATCACGAACTTCTGAAATTAGAAGGTGTGTACAAAAAACTTTACGACATGCAATCGTTTATTTAGTCAAGGATTCTTGGTCAACATTTACTTTCATGAAGAAGGTTTTAATCATCACTTATTATTGGCCTCCCAGCGGAGGTGCAGGAGTGCAGCGAGCATTGAAGTTTGTAAAATATCTTCCCGAATTTAATGTTCAACCGATTGTCCTTACTGTTGACGAAAGCCACGCCAGTTACCCTGTTCTGGATGAAAGTTTATTGAATGATATTCCAAAAGGCATAAAGGTTTATAAGACCAATTCTTTCGAGGCATTAAAGATTTTATCTAAGGTAACTAGCAAAAAAGCTATTCCTTACGGGGGCTTTTCAGGACAGAATAAAGAAAAATTGAGCCAGCGATTATTACGATTTATCAGAGGTAATTTTTTTATTCCTGATGCTCGTGCAGGTTGGGTGAAATATGCTTATAGAGAAGCCTGTAGCATCATTGAAGAAGAGCAGGTAGATACTATTGTGATTTCCTCGCCGCCACATAGTTCACAGTTGATAGGTTTGAAACTCAAAAGGAAATTTCCCAATATTAAATGGATAGCCGATCTTCGAGACCCCTGGACAGATATTTATTATTACAAAGAGATGATGCATACCCGCATGGCTAAAGAGAAGGATGTACTCTATGAAAGAAATGTTTTGAATCAGGCGGATGCAATTCTGATGGTTAGTAATGATATTAAAAGAAGCTTTATAGCCAAGTCATTCTCCAAAAATGAAAACAAGTTTCATGTCATTCCAAATGGTTTTGATGAAGATGATTTCAAAGGAGTAATTCAACAAGAAACTGATAAATTTATCATCACTTATGTTGGCACCATTGCTGATGTTTACAAACCTGAAGTATTCTTTGAAGTCATGAAAAACGTGATTGATAAATATCCCCTGAATAAAATCATCATTCGTTTTGTAGGGAGTATTTCTCCTGCAATTTCCGAAGTTGTGGAAAGGCTTGATTTAAAGGCTCACTGCGAATTTATCACCCATGTTTCTCATTATGAAGCTATCCAATACATGATGCGCTCTTCTGCGATGCTGCTGGTGATTCCGGAGGTTGAGAATAATAAAGGGATATTAACTGGCAAGCTATTTGAATATCTTAATACCCGCAAACCTATTATTGGTTTAGGACCTGTTGACGGAGATGCCTCAGCAATTATTAATGAATGTGAAGCAGGAAAAATGTTTGATAGAATGAATAAAACCGGTATTGAAAATTTTATCGAAAACAACTTCTTGAAATGGAAAAATAATTCTTTGCTTCGCAATACTTCCAAATCTATTGAGAAATATTCGCGGAAAGAACAGTCGAGAGTTCTCTCATCCTTAATCCTTGAAAATTAGGTTGAGTGATTAATTTTAAACAACCCTACTTTACATAAATAATACCACCGTTGAAGCTTCTATGATGCCCGTTGAAGGTGGCATGATGCTGGTTGAAGGTTGTATGATACCCGTTGAAGGTTGCACGATGCTGGTTGAAGGTGGTATGATGCTGGTTGAAGGTTGCATGATACCAGTTGAAGGTTGCACGATGCCCGTTGAAGCTTGCATGATACCCGTTGAAGGTTGCATGATGCTGGTTGAAGGTTGCACGGTGCCCGTTGAAGCTTGCATGATGCCCGTTGAAGCTTGGGTGATTATGGAGTCAACCGGCAAGACCCCGGAGGATACCATGCTACTAAAGATGTCTCCGACGGTCCGATTTCAAGCGTAAAATCCTATTTTTGAGAAATCTGATTCCAAGAAGCATTACTGCTCTTTTTGTTTATTATCAAGAAATGTCCCATTATCCAAGGAACTAAAACTTTGGTGAATAAAATAGAATAGTCGAGAATTAAATTATCCTTTTTACTATTTTCGCACCCAATAATAACTAACAAAAAATTATATTTATATGAAAAAGTATTTAGTAGAATTTATCGGAACATTCTTCCTGGTTTCAGCCGTGGGCTTGACCGGAAACCCTTTAGCCATTGGTGCTATGCTGATGGTCATGGTATTTATGGGCGGTCATATTTCTGGCGCGCACTACAATCCTGCAGTAACCCTCGCAGTATTAATCAGAGGGAAAATAAAAATGAATGAGGCACTGGTTTACATGGTCTTCCAGCTTCTTGGAGCTATTGTTGCCGCTGTCTTTTGTATGGAATTGATGGGCGGCAAAACTTTTGCTCCTGCTCCAAAGGAGGGAATTAATGTGCTGAAACCTTTATTGGCAGAGCTTGTTTTCACTTTCGCATTAGCCTCGGTGGTTCTTAATGTCGCCACCCATACCAAAACTGCCAATAATTCTTTTTACGGTCTTGCCATCGGGTTCACGGTTTTAGCATCAGCCTATTGCGTAGGAGGTATTTCGGGCGGCGCATTCAATCCTGCTGTTGCCACGGGACCTATCTTAGTTGATACTTTCAATCATGGCAATTCAATAAATCATTTATGGATTTACATTGTCGGATGCTTTGGTGGCGGTGCAATTGCTGGGATTTTATTCCGATTTATAAATCCTGACGAAATATAATTTTCTAAGGAATACTATTAAACCTTTTTGAATAATATTCTTCCAAATGTTGAATTAAATCAAATTCCAGGCAAAACGAAGAATATGAATCCAAAGAAAATATATTGTGATACTAATAAGAAAACCCCGATTGTAATGATTATGGGTTTTCTTTTTTTGTTGCCACTATTTACAATTGCTCAAGTAAATCAGGAATGGGCGCAAACATACGCCGGACCTGCAAAGGGAATGGATGAAGGTCATGCCATCGCTACAGATATTTCGGGAAATGTTTTTATCACTGGCGCTTCCATCAATAGCAATGGCGACCTTGATATTATTACTATTATGTATAATAATTCTGGCACCCTACTCTGGAAACAAATCTTTAACGGCGAGGGCAATGAAGATGATAATGGAAAGGCGATTACCGTTGATAACTCCGGGAATGTATTTGTCGCCGGATACTCGACTGGCAAAGGAACCAACGAAGATATGATTGTGATTAAATATGATAAATCCGGCAACCTTCTTTGGTCGCAAACTTATAATGGAAGCATGGATAGTTCTGATCAGGCATCTGCGATTGCATTAGATGCACAGGGCAATGTTTTCATTACAGGGTTTTCCTCTAATAAAGGAACAGGTACTGATATTACCACCCTCAAATATGATAATTCAGGTAAGAAGCTTTGGGTGAAAACATATAATGGAACTGCCAATGAAAATGATGCTGCAAGAGGCATTGTTGTTGATCCTTCTGGCAATGCTTATATTACGGGCTACTCGGTCAATAAGGATACTTATTATGATATTACAACCATTAAATATTCCCCTGCCGGCGACGAACTTTGGGCAAAATCTTTTAATGGTAAAGCCGATGATTATGATGAAGGCAATGCAATAACTATAGATGACAAAGGTAATGTTTATGTATCGGGTTTTACTGATGTGAGTGATAAAAGAAATGATTTGATTGTACTAAAATATAGTCCTGCCGGTGATGAGCAATGGCATCAGACCTATAGTGGAAAAGGCAATGATGATGAGGGAAGAGCTATTGCATTTTCTTCTGATAAAATATATGTGACAGGGCATACCACCAACAAGAATGGTGACTACGATATTCTAACTATTTGTTACAATACATCCGGCACCCAGCAATGGATTCAGACCTATGGAGGCGATCTTAAAAGTGATGACGAAGGCATTGCAATTACTGCTGATGTCGCAGGTTCGTGTTATGTAACAGGTTATGCAAATAACATCAGTCTTAGCGAGACTATAGCAACGATAAAATATAATTCTTCCGGCGGTCAGCAATGGATAAAAACTTTTCGTGGCTCTGAAAACTATGATGATTATCCATTCGCCATAGCTATAGATAAAACGGGAAATATCTTTGTCTCTGGTGCAACAAATTACGACATCATCAACAATACCAATGATGGCGATATTATCCTGATAAAATATTCATCAGAGGTCACTAAAAAATAGGGCACGGATTTATCTCCTTTTTCATCCATTCAAGACAAATGAAGCAGGCTGGTCAAATTTTATTTGTTTGACTGAAGTTCAAATCATTTAAAAACTAAACTACCTTCGGCAAAAGCCGAAGGGTTTGATCTAGGCTTAAGCCCACTCAAGCTATTGTGAAATCCTGAAGTCCTCATCATCTTTTTCTATATCTTGGTTTTTGATATATTCCATGATTACTTCATCTGTTACATTGCCTGATGTCGCAACAAAATACCCCTACCCCATATATGTCTGCCCAAAAACTGTTTTGAAAATTCCTTTTTTTCTTGCATCAATTTGTAAGAACTTTTTCCTTTCAAATACTGCACCAATTTGCTAATCACAAATGTGGTGATACTGAAACAAAAAGGTGAACGTGATCGGATAATACATGCCATTTTATTATCTCTACATCATGTTCTTTACATATTTGCCGTATCAATTCTCTAACCCTTTAGGCAATATGTCCAAAATTACTTTCTTTCAATATTTGGTTATCCAAACTATATGATACTTACAATCATAAGTGATATGGGAGGTTTTTCTATAATTTTCCATCCCGCAAAATTACTAAAGTCTTTACCTAAAGGCGAGGGATTTACTCCCCGTATATGACATTAATCCTCCTCCCCGTCCTTTCCTCTGAAGTATATCGAGATAGGCACACCGGATAAATCGAAGTTGTCGCGCAATTTGTTTTCTATGAAGCGACGGTATTGCTCTTTGATGTATTGAGGCATATTGCAGAAGAAGGCGAAGGAAGGGGTTTTGATGGGAAGCATGGTGACGTATTTTACTTTGATATGCTTGCCTTTGGTAGCTGGCGGCGGGTTGTGCTCGATGATCGGAAGCATGATTTTGTTGAGCTTGGAAGTCGGTATTTTGGCTGCGCGGTTGTTGAATACCTGCACGGCGGTCTCTAATGCTTTGTGGATTCGTTGCTTCTCATGGACAGAGACGAAAAGTATGGGAACGTCCGTGAATGGGGCGATCTTGGCTTTGATAGCTTCGATGTATCTCTTTGTGGAATTGGTATCTTTCTCCACCAGATCCCACTTATTTACGAGGATCACGATGCCCTTTTTATTCTTGTCAGCGAGATGAAAAATGTTGATGTCCTGTGCAGACATACCTTCTTGCGCATCAATCATGAGGATACATACATCGGACTCTTCGATGGAGCGAATGGCACGCATGACGGAGTAAAATTCGATGTCTTCCTTGACCCTCGATTTCCTTCTCAATCCTGCTGTATCTATCAAAAGAAAGTCGAATCCATAAGCGTTGTAACGCGTGTTGATACTGTCGCGAGTGGTGCCTGCAATTGGAGTAACGATGCTGCGATCCTCGCCAATCAAGGTATTCAGGAAGGAGGACTTGCCGACATTGGGCTGCCCGACAATAGCGAATTTTGGAAGCCCTTCGGTATCATCCACATATTCTTTGTCGAAGAGGCTCACAACTTTATCGAGCAATTCGCCAGTGCCACTGCCGCTCACAGCCGAGATGCAATAGATTTCTCCTAAGCCGAGGCTGAAGAATTCGTTGGCATCAATGATACGTTTATTATTATCAACCTTGTTGGCTACAATGACAACTTTCTTGTTTGATTTTCTAATTAAACCAGCTACCTCGAGGTCAAGATCAGTGATGCCGGTAATGACATCCACCATGAATAAAAGAATATCGGCTTCTTCGATAGCAATCTTTACCTGCTTACGGATTTCTGATTCAAAGACATCCTCAGAGCCATGAATATATCCGCCGGTATCAATGACCGAGAAGGCTTTGCCACACCATTCCACATGACCATAATGCCTGTCCCTCGTCACGCCGGATACCTCATCTACTATGGCTTCTCGGGCTTCAATCAATCTGTTGAAGAGGGTTGACTTGCCTACATTTGGTCGCCCTATTATTGCTACAATGTTACTCATTATTTATTTTTTTAAGATTGCAAAGATAGGATTCTAAAGGGTATAGGGCTTTGCTTCCCTGAGTTTGGAATTACTCTTCGTATCCAAATTCGCGCATCATTTGGTTATTGTTGCGCCAATCGCCTTTTACTTTAATGAATGTTTCAAGAAAAACCTGTTTGCCCAGAAACTTTTCAATGTCTTTCCTGGATTGGATGCCGACGTTTTTAATTGCATTGCCTTTATGACCTATTAAAATAGCCTTTTGTGATTCCCTCTCGACGTATATAATAGCACGAATCTTGAAGATGGTCTCTTCTTCCTTGAAGGATTCAATAATAATTTCTGTGGAATAAGGAATTTCTTTTTGATAATTCTTAAAGACCTTCTCCCTGATGATTTCTGATACAAAGAAACGTTGGGATAAATCAGTCAACTCATCTTTTGGGAAATAGGCTGGAGATTCAGGAAGAAATTTCTTGATTGAAAGAAGGATAGAATCAATATTGAATTTTTCCAAAGCAGATGTTGGTATCAAGCCACTTAATTTTGTTAAACGTGTTTTCCAATCCATCGCAACTTTCTCTAATTTCTCCTGATCAACCAAATCAATTTTATTGATGATTAATAGTATCGGAGTTTCGATATTATTTAGTTTTTCAAGAATTTCTGCATTCTCAAAACGATCAAAAACGTCGGTAACGAACAAAATTACATCAGCATCTTCGAGAGCAGTATGAACAAATTTCATCATTTTTTCCTGCAAAAGATAGTTCGGTTTCAGAATTCCGGGTGTGTCCGTAAAGACAATTTGGAAGTCATCACCATTAACGATGCCACGAATGGAACGCCGCGTGGTCTGTGCCTTTGGAGTAGCTATAGATAGTTGCTCGCCAACTAAAAGATTCATTAATGTGGACTTGCCTACATTAGGATTTCCGATGATATTTACGAAGCCTGAAAAGTGTGTCATAAAGAAAATATTTATTATTTGTTGAATGCAAAGAAACAAATTATTATAATTTTATTATATTTGCGCCCCCAAAAGAAAGCTGTGGAACGCCAGGAAGCTAAAAGGAAAATTGAAATATACCAAACAATATAGTGCGGGGTGGAGCAGTTGGTAGCTCGTTGGGCTCATAACCCAAAGGTCGTAGGTTCGAGTCCTGCCCCCGCTACCAAAGACGGAATAAAGAGGAAACTTTTTATTCCGTTTGTTTTTTGAGGCAATTCAATAAAATATTGTAAAATAAAATTGGAGTTAGAAAGATTATTTGTTTCCATTACCCATAAAATTTCTAATTTTCCGCCGTCAAATACAAACATTATGGCAGTATATAAATTCAGAGTAACGTTCGAAGAGTATGATGATATCTATCGGGATATTGAAATAAAATCCACTCAGTACTTTCATGATTTGCATGAAGTGATTCAAGAGGCAGTTAAGTTCGACAATAAATATGATGCTTCCTTTTTTATGAGTGATGATTATTGGGAACAGGGAGAAGAAATAAGTCTTAACCTTAAGGAAAGTAGTGATGGAAAGAAGGTTCAGCTAATGAGCAAGGCTCGTCTATGTGATTACATGGATGACCCTCATCAAAAGATCTACTATTACTTTGATTCATCTAATCCATCGTGGGGATTTCATATTGAATTGATTAAAATATTTATTGAAGAGGCTGCAAATGCAAGCTATCCACGTGTTGTAAAAACCATGCATGATGCACCAAAGCAATATACACCTGTTGCACGAGAAAAAGGGGCCGCATTCGATTATGATTTACCACCAGATGAAACTTTCGAATTGGAAACTCATATCGGACGGATAGAAGAAGGTGAGCCTAAATCGGAGGATGAATTAATGAGAGGTGATGATTTAGGAATTATGTTTTCTGATGAGGAGTCTGCTTCTGAAGAAGTTGATGAGGGTGATGATATGTAAGGAATAATATTTTCTGTTTTCCAGGAAAATTAATCTCTTGTTTCCTCGTCCACTTTCATTTGGACTTGTTCTATCCTGTTTCCATCCACCTTTATAATCTTAAAAATAAATGGTGGAACGATTATGGTTTCATTGATTTCAGGAATGCTTTCATGCTTGTTGACAATGAATCCCGCTAAGGTTTCATAATTTTCATCCACAGGAATTTTGAAATGATATTTCTCATTCAGGTAATCAACTTCTTGTCTTGCAGAGAAAATATACTCATGCTCACCAATTTGATTTTCGATAAATTCATTGACATCATGTTCGTCTTCTATCTCTCCAAAAATTTCTTCCATCACATCTTCAATGGTTATCATTCCCGATGTTCCACCATATTCATCAACGACCAGAGCAATACTCTTATGTTGTTTTGTGAAGATGGAAAGGAGTTGATTAGCAGACATAGTCTCGGGAACAATGTTGATTGGTAGAAGTATTGATTGGATATTCTTAGGATGTTTGAACATCTCAAAGGAATGAATATATCCAATAATATTATCAATAGAATCTCGATAAATTAGAATTTTTGAAAGCCCGGTTTCAATAAATTTATTCTTTAATTCTTCGATAGAATCATTGATATCCATTGCAATGATTTCGGGTCGGGGAATCATACACTCACGAACTTTTACTTTGGTAAAGTCAAGAGCATTCTGAAACATTTGTATCTCATTATTCATTTCTGATTCTTTACTTCCATGAGATGAAACATCTTTGATGTAGTGGTCTAAATCAATCTTGCCAAAAGCTGGTTTGGTTTCAGTGTAATTAACTTTAAAAATCTTTATCAAAATAAAATTTGAAATCCCGATTATTATGTAAACGATCGGATATAATAGATAATAAATTACAAGGATTGGTAAGGCAAGAATATTAAGAATTCCATTGGGGTTGAGGCGAAATATCGCTTTTGGAAAATACTCCGCTGTGATAAGAATAATTACTGTAGTAATAAAGGTTTGAAGTATTAATATAGATACTTCTGATCTTAAATCTACAGGCAAGAAATTCTTTATTGGAGTCTCTAAAAGTTTCGCCATCATGAGTCCGTAAATGACCAATGAAATATTATTCCCAACTAATAATGTGCCGATAAATTTTGAAGGAGTTTTTGAGAATCGTGAGATAATTTTGGCGGCAACTTTTCCTTGTTTATTATCCAATTCTATCTTCAATTTATTTGCGGAAAGAAAGGCAATTTCAAGCCCTGAAAAGAACGCGCAGAAGAAGATCGTTACAATGATTAATGAGATCACTTTATTAAATGCCTTTGTTCAATTTATCCTTTTCCATCCGTATTCTTTGCTTATGACGAAGCCAATAAACCAACAAAGAAATCCCTGTTATTCCAAACAATAATGCAGCTTCCTTCAGTCCGAAATAAATCATTTGATAAATTCCATATAGGAATGAGATAGTGGCAACGGTGAGCCAGAATTTTTCTAAAATTTTAAGCATATTTATTTCTGTTTGTTCAGGCTGATGGTTCCTTTGATGTCAAAGATTTTATACTTCGTGAAATTTTGATTTGATTCAAAACCATTACCATAAATTATTTCATCCGTAGTGGTTATTTTCACAAAATCGGGAGAATGAATTTTTCCTGTATTCTCTTCCCAAATCAAATATTCGGTATTTAATTGTTCTCCTTTTTCATTCACCACAATGACATTACCGCGAGCTTCCATGATGTTCTTTTTTTCATATTTGATGGCATAATTTGCAGTCAAGTGGGAAGTTACGTGAAAAGTGTCATCATAAAATTCGACCTTAATTCCTTCGGGCATTTCAATGTAAGGATCGTCAGTTATATAGTGATCCATTTTCTTTGCAAACACTTTCACTTTGACTTTTGCAGAATCGCTGTATAAAATATCAATATTTGTAGCGGTTTCAGAAGGTGCTTTAGTTTTGGCTGTAACCAATTTCACTTTTTCCATATCATTTTCGCAAGAGACTATCGAAAATATCAGGAGAAAAAAAACGATGTTTTTAATATTTATAAGATGCATTAATCTGATTTCTGGGGCAAAATTACTATTTATTATTGGAATAGATAAAAAAATATAGACTTACTAATTTGAATATGGAAGTTTTGGAAGGATAAATTCTTAGCTTTAGTGCTTAAAAGGAGTTGTATTTTAGTTAAAAGGAGTTGCACTTTTGTTAATAGTCCAACTCCTTTTAACTAAAACACAACTCCTTTTGACCAAAGTACAACTGCATTTGGTAAAACCAGTTCTGCTTTTGATAAATATAGTTCTGCTTTTTGCAAATTGACAAACACGGATGGTAAAAGCGTTTCTTCATTTTGTAAAAACAGAACTGCTTTTTACTAATACAGAACTACTTTTGAATGGTAAAACCATTCTCAACCAATTAATTCACCCAATGACATAAGGCGCAAATCAAAAGTCAGATTTTTGGAGTAAATAACTCCCTTCTGAGGCTTACCTCATCAACAATATAAAGCCTGCTTTGCTGAAATTGGTGCCTGAATATCCTGCTGCTTTGAGGCTATAATAATAGGTGCCTTCGGGGCATTGCAAGCCGACTTGGTCGTATCCATCCCAGAGAAGATGATTACCTGTGGTCTGGAATAGCAACATTCCCCAGCGATTGAATATTTCAAGATTATAAACTTCCAAACCGCTTGTGGTTATTTCAAAATAATCATTGTAGCCATCATTATTTGGAGTGAAAGTGTTTGGAATATTTAACAAGCCTTCGATGACATCTATGTAGCGGAAATAGGTGGAATCATGGCAGCCATTTCGGTCGGTAACCGTGAGTTCAACTTTATAGGTGCCGGGTAAATTCCAGTTGTGAATAGGATTAATAAAATTAGAACCTTCACCATCCCCGAAAGACCATTGCCAAAGAGTGATGGCAGCAAAAGCATCGAAACTTTCGTCCTGAAAATGGATGGAATCGCCGACATAAATCGGAATTGTATAATTGCTGATGAAGGCAGCAACTGGATTATCAATATTCACCCAAATGTAATTAGGCTCAAAGACCGTATCAATAATTACCGCACATAAATTGGAGTCCTTCACCACAAGATATATCGTATAGCGACTCGAATCAGCATTGGTATAGGTATGGAATGGATTCCTTGCGGTATCAGTGGTTCCATCACCGAAGTTCCAGAGAAAAGTAGAATTAATATTGCTGGTATTAATGAAATGAATCGTCAAAGGAGTGCAGCCGGTAGTGGTGTCTGAAAAGAAACCCGGATTCGGGACAGGAAGCGGAATAACATAAATGGAATAAGAAGCCGTAGCCGAGCATCCATTGGTATCCGTAACGGTTACCATGTATGTCGCTGTGGAATCAGCGGTGATGGTTTGAGTAATGGCATTGGTATTCCAGAGATAAGAGGCATAAGTATTGTTGACGGTGAGATTGACAGTATTGCCCTGGCAGAAAGTGTCAGTACCGGTAGAATTAATAGTGGGTATCGGGAAATTATGAACATGAATCGTATCCCTTGCAGTATCAGGCAATCCACCACAGCTTGGAATAGCAATTAAGGAAACATAATAAGTTCCCGGCACGGAATAAATATGGGTAGGATTGACAACAGAACTTGATGTAGAATCCCCAAAATTCCAAATGAAATAAGAACCATTCGTAGAAGTATTGTGGAAGGTGTCAGCAAGACTACCGCAGCCATTCAAAGGACTGTGAGTAAAGGAACTAACGACATGTGTATTCGGAATGTAAGGGCAGGCAGTATCTGGAACGAACCTCCAAATGTCATTGAAGAAAGGATTTGATTGTCCGCCAAACATCCACAAATTACCTGAAGTATCTCTCCATCCATTCGATCCATAGCGGCATGGCGGAACATTGGTGGGGCTTGAAATGGTGATGGTTCCATAGCTTCCGACAGCACCGGAGGCAGTGCTGCCACTCATCAATGTCCATTGATTGGTGGCGACGCTGTAATACCAAAGGTCATTAAATCCTCCTGCATTATTTGCTCCTCCGAAGAAGACAAAATTATCACAAGGCATGGTCCAGCAAGCTCTGTTTTCATATCTTGAGCCGGGATGATTCGTGGCATTGGTAATACATTGACCATTGTCGAGCGTACTATCATTCGGGGTATTTGCGCCATCCATCCAGGTCCAGGAATTGCTTGCGATATTAAACCTCCACAAATCACTAAGATTATTAAAATTGCTTTTGTTACCGGCATATAAATAAAAGTTTCCTGCATGGTCTTTCCACTTTGCATAGACAGCGCGGCAGGAGGGATTATTTAATGGGTCAGGAACACCCTTTGTACCATAGGAAGCGGGCTGATTGGTCAGATTGGGTCCTTTCATCCAAGTCCATTCGTTGGTTGCTAAATTATATTTCCAAAGGTCGGAATAGGTAGCCATTTGAAGAATGTATCCACCAAAAAACCATAGATTACCACTGGTATCAGCCCATGAAGCATTGGTGCCGCATCTTGAAGGAGGAAGATTGGCAGGAGCAGTAATCTGAATAGCACCATAAGAACCCGCGTTATTCACGGTATCCGGACCATTCATCCAAGTCCATTCACTGGTGGCAATATGATACCTCCAAAGATCATTCAGATTGCCATAATTGGTGGTGTTATTTCCAAGACCATTACCACCGAAAAGCCAGAGATCACCTGCTGAATCAACCCAAGTAGTCATTCCAAATGTTCTTCCGCCAGGAATATTATTGACTGAAGGTATTCCTTGAACTCCATAAACTCCTGCCTGATTAATCACATCAGTTCCACTAATCCATGCCCATTGATTTGTTGAAGGTTTAAATTCCCAAAGAGTTTGAAACAATCCATTAGTAAAGTCCATTCCTCCAAAGAGCCAGAAGTTGCCATTCAAATCAGTCCATTCACATGCCTCAAAAAGTCCGGGAGGTGTGTTGCCGGCAGCAAAAGTTCCTTGGGCACCAAATGAACCCGTTTGATTTCCAACATTGCTACCATTCATCCAAGTCCATTGCCCCTGTTGGGCTTGACAGTGAATAGTGAATAGTGAATAGTGAACAATGAGAAGGATAATCAGCAAGATTAATTTCGGATAATAACGTATAGAATTCTTCATTGATTAATAATTTTACCATTAATTGAAGCCGTAAAACTACAAAAAATCTTATTTAAGGTGAGAAGATAAATCTAAAAACTTCCTTTATGGGATTTGAGACTACTACTCTATCCGCTTGTGATTCTCATCAACAAAAATAAAAACATCCTCACTAGATTTTTTCATAAGATACTTTTCACGAGCAAATCTCTCAAGGTTTTTTTTATTGGAAGTGAGGTAATATAAATCGCGTTTGTTCTTGTCTATTTCATTCTTGTAAAAAACTTCATCTTGTTTAAGTTCTGCGAGTTTCTTTTTATACCGATATTGCACGATGAAATTATTATCGTCAAAGAAAGCAATCCATATAATAAAGAATAACATGCTTAAAACATACTTGTTCTTAAGACGGGGCAATAATTTTTTCATGGTCTAATTATTTTATGGGTGCAAAATTAAAGAAAATTTCTGTTTCACAGAATAAATCTGACTTGAGTTTATGAACAGTTTTATGAACATATACCAAGAAAATTTTACAAGATAAAATATGCATATGTTTCATATCAAAAAGATTAACTTTTTAATAGGAAAAGATTAACGAACAATTGAGTGAAGAAGAAATTTATTTTGTCGAATTTTGCATCCTTATTTATTTGATGCGGTTTTACCATTTAATTTAAATTGACTGTCGGTTTCTATACACCACTAATATTATTAAATATTATGAATGTCCGTCTTGATACCTAACAAAGGAAATAATGAATATTGAACAAGGAATATTAAATATAAAAACTGTGAGGGCTTGTCATTCCTGACAAGCCGCAACTTGGTGTATATAACCCGACAGTCATTTAATTTAAATATATCAAATGAATATATGAATTTCTTTGATGAATAAACCTTAAAAAATAGTATGTTTAAAATTATAGATATAGAATGAAACTTATAGAAAATATAAATGAAAATTTATGACATCCCATTAATTGTTTACCAGAGTTCTATTTTAGACTTTTATTGAACAAAAAAATTAATTCTATCAATCATAAGAAGCCACGAAACAAAATGATAAATGATAACTTCTGTAATAATCCCATGTTATAATGTCGCCAATCATATAGAGAATGTTATCAGGAATCTGCCACCTGAAATTAATTTTATCATCGCAGTGAATGATTGTTCCATAGATGATACAGAGAATGTTTTGCTTAGGCTGGCAAAGGAAAATAATAAGATTATTTATATCAAACATGAAGTAAATCAAGGCGTAGGCGGTGCCGTGTTGAGCGGTTATAAAAAATCGTTGGAACTGAAAGCACAAATTTCTATCAAGATGGATGGCGATGAGCAGATGGATCCTTCATATATTCCTGCATTGATTAAACCTATAATTGAGGATAGAGCAGATTATGTAAAAGGCAATCGGTTCAGGGATTTCAGGGCTCTGCAATCAATGCCTCTGATGAGAAAGATAGGAAATATCGGACTTAGTTTTCTGATTAAAGCGAGTTCGGGTTATTGGAATATTTTTGATCCTACAAATGGATTCACCGCTATTAAAAATGAAGTATTGCTGGAGATGAATTTAGACAGAATTCATAAACGTTATTATTTTGAAACCAGCATGCTCATCGAATTATATTACACCAATGCCGTCATTAAAGATATTCCCATGAAAGCAATTTATGGCAATGAGGTTTCTAATCTCTCCAATACAAAGATATTTTTCGAGTTTCCTCCCAAGCTTTTTGTTGCCTTTTTCAGACGCATTGTTTTGAAATACTTTTTGTATGATTTCAATATTGCATCTCTTTATTTCATCTTCGGAATGCCGCTATTTATTGCAGGCTCTTATTATGGAATAATTAATTATTACAAATATATAAATAGCGGAATTGCCGCGCCCACCGGCACGATCATGATACCCGCCTTGTCTATTATTCTCGGTTTTCAATTGTTGCTGACGGCGATAAGTTTTGACATCACCAACTATCCCAAAAGATAATCCGTCATCAACCATGAAAACAGATATACTTATTAGTTTTATTGTGCCGGTCTATAATGTTGAAAAGACTTTGTCGCGCTGTTTAGACAGCATCTTGAATCAAACAATTAAAAACTTCGAAATCATCATTGTCAACGATGGTTCCAGGGATAAATCGCAAAAGATAATTGATAAATATGTGAAGGCATATCCTGATTTAATTAAAGCCTATTCCAAAGAAAACAGCGGTCCTGGCGATGCAAGGAATTTAGGGATAAGAAATGCTTCTGGGCAATATGTCGCCTTTGTGGACAGCGATGATTTTATCGAAAGTAATTATGTGAAAGTAGTACAGGGAATTATTGATGAGCATAGCCCTGACATGGTTATTATCGGCTACAATCGGATCTATAATAAGAAGCAACATCTCTTTGAACGATTCCATAAATTCCATAAGTGGGATGTTTATAACAAACCAATTGACATTGCTGCGATGCCTGAAATATTATGTAATATAGAAGTTGCATCGTGGCTGAAAATTGTGAAATGGGAATTGTTTTTAAGAGATGACTTTTTATTTTTTTCAAATAGCTGCATCGCCGAAGACCTTGAAGTAAGTTTGAAATGGTACTTGAAAGCTGATTCGATTTTTGTGAACAGTGATAAACTATATAATTATGTTATTACCAAAAATTCACTAAATTTTAATAACAAAAATATTGAAGAGTTTATTCTGATTACAGAATCTGTGTGCGATTATTATAAAGAAAATAATAAGTTTCAGGAATGTTATTCTGAACTGGAATATCTTTTTGTCAAGCACATGCTGGTCTCTAATATGCTGCGATTAAAGATGTCAAAACACAAGAAGAATTTTGAGACCTTTATGTTTTTGAGAGCGGTTATGATAAAGAATTTTCCGCGTTATACCAAAAACAAATATTTTGGCGGAGACCCCATTTACCTAAGGCTTGCAGTTATTCTTTCGTTCTATTTTCCTAAAATATTTTATCTGATTTTATTGCCCATTTAGATTTGTATCATGGAGAATAAGATTGATTTGTCGGTAATTATACCAATGCATAATTCAGAGAAATATATTCAAGAAACTATCGCCTCAATTCTTTCACAGAAGGAACATGGATTAAATTATGAGATCATAATTGTTGATGATTTGAGTACCGATAATTCGCGGGAAGTGGTCAAAAATTTGCAACATGAAAGGATTAAATTAATTGAACTTAAAAAAAATTGTGGTTCTGCAAATGCAAGAAATATCGGTATGAAATCAGCACAGGGAAATTGGATTCAATTCATGGATAGCGATGATAAAATCTCTCTTGATTTGTATAAGAAATTTGCAGAAGCAAACAAGACCAATATTGATTGTTTTGTTTTTTCTGTCATCATTGAAAATTATAAAAACAAAATTAAAAGAACAATTACAGAAGTCAATGATAAGAGGACATTCGGATACTTTTATGTTGTTTGGAATAAGTTCATAAAGCGAGAACTTTGCATTCCATTCAAAGTAGAATTTAGTTTTGAAGATACCTGTTTCGTGATAGAAATGATGAATAACAGGGAATGGAATATTGCATTAATCGAGGATACCTTTTATATCTATAATCAGAAAAATGCCGATTCCAAGATGGCTAATTTCAATATCAAGGAATACGAAAAAATGTACTCCTATATATATAGCCAAATTGATGCATGCGATGAACTGACAAAAATGTTTATCCTTGAAACCTTTGTTGGCATTGCCTTTTCAAGAGGAATGCCTTTATTAATGAGATCACGAATTGCCTTCCGAACGATTCTTAAATTGTATAAATACATACCCGATGTTTATCGGAATGGAATAAGAAACAGGATTAAGAACACTGTCATTCAATAAAAACGTTTATGAATAATATTAGCCTTAGAAATAATCTGACAACATTTTAAATGGATGAAAACCTGATAGCTTTGAGCGATGATTACTCTATCTCAAGACTCTTAAACCTTACTTTGGCAAAACGAAAGGTTGGTTTTGGTCCACGAAACCTTGTGTTCGGTCATCGAAACCTTGTGTTCGCTCGTCGAGTACAAGGTTTCGACGCTCGAAACCTTGTGTTCGGTCGTCGAAACATAAGTTTCGGTGGTCGAGTACAAGGTTTCAAAAGCCGAAATTATAGTTATATTGGCTTTTGTTAAGGAAATATCAATGGAAAATAAGATAGATATTTCAATAATAATACCGATGTATAATTCAGAAAAGCATATTGTAAAAGCCATTACTTCGATCTTGAATCAGGAGGCACATGGCTTGGAATTTGAAATAATTATTGTTGATGATTTTAGTACTGATAATTCCAGGAAGATGGTTAGGGATTTACATAATGATAAAATTCTTCTTGTAGAATTAAATAAAAACGAGGGGACTGCCAATGCAAGGAATGAGGGCATGAAAATGGCAAAAGGCGAATGGATTCAGTTCTTGGATAGTGATGATAGCATCAGCAAGGATTTGTATAAAAAGTTTGAAGAGTCACTGATGCCGGATGCGAATTGCTATCTTTTTTCTTTGATTAATGAATACCGCGATCATACCTTAAAACAGACAATTATTGATGTGAAAGATAAGCGTGCATTCGGGCATTTTGGCTCGGTATGTAATAAGTTTATCAGAAGAGATATTTGTGTGGAATTTAAAAAGGACTATAGTTTTGAAGACAACATTTTCATCATAGATATGATGATAGAAAAAGATTTGCGAATTGCATTAATCAAAGATGGCTGGTATTTTTATAATCGAAAAAATGATCAGAGTAAAATGGCTAACTTTAATAAGGTGGAGTTTCGCAAAATGTTTCAATATATTTTTGGCAAAATTAAGATGGGCGATGATTTTACAAAGATGTATATTCTGGAAAGCTATGTAGCCTTGGTGATGGATAGGAGCAGACCTTTTGTGATGAGTTTGCAAATTGCCACAAAAGTCTTTTTCAGATTAATAAAATACCTTCCAAGAGTGATTACAAATCAGAACAGGCATTTTGTAATTAATACCAAAACATCAAATTGATATTCGCGATGAGTAAACCTTTCAATAAAATATTCTCTGAAAATATTCGGAGTCTTTTTAAGAAGCAAAGCGGCATTGATGTTGTAAATATTTCCTGGTGGAAAGGGAAGAACGGTAAGAACTGGGGCGATGCACTGAATCCTGTTTTAGCAGAAATATTATCCGGTAAGAAAATTAAATATATTCCAATTACAGATAGAAGCGATACCTTCAGAATTTATATGATTGGAAGTATTCTTGGTGCAGTGGCATCCGCGAATTGTGTGGTATGGGGATCAGGATTAATAGAACCGCAAAAATTAAAAGTAATACCCCGTAAAATACTTGCAGTTCGAGGTCCTTTGACAAGAAATGTTTTAATGGAACAACACATAGAATGCCCTGAAATATATGGAGACCCGGCACTTTTATATCCGAGATTCTATAAACCAAAAATAGATAAGAAATATAAAGTTGGAATCATTCCGCACTATGTAGATGCTAATAATTTATGGATTAAAAAACACAAAGACAACAAAGATATTTTGGTAATAAATATTTTGGATCCCTTGAATACTTTTGTTGATAATATTCTTTCCTGCGAATGTATTCTTTCAAGTTCCTTGCATGGAATTATTGCTGCTGATGCTTATGGTATTCCTTCTTTATGGATTGAATTTTCAAACAAAGTTATTGGCGATGGTTTTAAATTCAAAGATTATTTTGCTTCGGTATGTCGGGATGAAAACACTGCTATTCAAATAAAACCTGATACTAATATTGATGTTATTATTGGGAATATAAGAGACTATAAAATCAATATTGATCTTGAGAAATTATATCGGGCAAATCCTTTTTTTCAGTTGCATAATTTAAAAAACTAAAGAATAAAATATCAAAGACATGAAATCAATTTTCATAGGTGGTTCGGGAAGATCAGGAACATCCTTGGTTCAAAAGATTTTGATCATTCATTCAAAAATCGCAGGCACAAATGAGTTTGATTTCCTGGAACAACTCATGCCTGTTTACCGAACGATGTCGGCACCTCGTAATATCAAACAAAAAAACTATTTCTCACAAACGGAATTGGATAATTATTGGAAAGAATTCTTAGAGAATTTATTTTCGAATGTAGCAAATAAAAAAGAGGAGGCTGTTTATTTTTCAGAGAAGACTCCATACAATATTTTTGTTGCGAAAGATTTACTTGATCTATTTCCTGATGCAAAATTTATATATGTTTATAGAGATGGTCGTGATGTGGTTAGTTCTTTTAAACAGGTTGAAAAGAGATATAGGAATAACAAACAATCATCGGGCATGAGGCTTGTAATCCTTACTAAATCTATCATCTGGCTTAATATTTTCAATGCTTTTAATGCCTTATATAATAATCCAAAATACAAGGATAGAATATATGTTATAAGATATGAAGACTTGGTTTCAAAACCATTAGATGAACTTAAAAGATTAATGGCATTTCTTGATTTGGAATTAGAGCAGGTACAACTCGACCCATCTCTTTTTTCAATGAAAGATTTTAATATTAATACAGTTGACAACCACTGGTACAATGAAGAATCGTACACACAGAAAATCAACACCGGAAATATCGACAAATGGAAAAAGGACCTTTCATTATTTGAGAAGTTCATAGTAAATACCATTCTCGCAAAACGACTGAAACAAGAAGGCTATCCAGTGAATTCGATCTATTTGAAACTAAATTGGTTGTTCTTCAAGGTGCTTAATATTTCCAAAATAAACTATAAAAATTGGAGGTAGTAAAGAAAAAATGATCAGAGGATGCAATCACTAAAAACAAAAACCATTAACGGTCTTATCTGGAATACCATTGATAAGTTTGCTGTTCAGGGTATTGGTTTTGGAATTGGGATAGTGCTTGCTCGTATCTTAATGCCTTCTGATTATGGCTTGATTGGAATGTTGGCGATATTTATTGCAATCTCTCAATTGATGATAGAAGGCGGGTTTTCGAGCGCCTTGATTCAGAAACATAAACCTACCAATGTTGATTATTCAACAATCTTTTATTTTAATTTTATTGTTGCTGCCATCTTTTATCTGATATTATTTCTTACTGCACCACTCATTGCATCATTCTATGAAGTTCCGCAGCTTACTCTTATCACAAGAGTCGTTTCCTTAAGTATTTTAATTAATGCTTTATCAATCGTTCAGCAGACTCGATTGACTATTAGTTTGGATTTTAAAACACAGACGCAAGTATCTTTATTTGGTGTTGTTATTAGTGGTGTATTAGGAATCGTTGCTGCATATCAAGGCTGTGGGGTATGGGCTTTGGTGATACAGAATCTTTCATCCGCATTTGTCAGAATGCTGTTTCTATTTTATTATAATAAATGGATTCCGAAATTTTTATTTAGCGTTTCTTCCTTTAAGAAACTATTCAAATTCTCTTCCTATTTATTAGTTGCAACATTTATTTCCACCTTTATTCAAAATGTATATTCCATAATCATTGGGAAAGTATTTGCAGCTAAGGATTTAGGGTTCTATTCCAATGCAAAACAATACCCTGAATTACTATCAGCAACCATAAGCAATGTCTTGCTTGGCGTGACTTATCCTGTATTGGTATCCTTGCAGCATGAAAGGGACAAGATGGTTATGGTATATGGTCGTTTGATGCGAGTAACTGTATTTTTTGTAATGCCAATGTTGACATTATTTGCGTTACTTTCTGAACCATTTATTAAGTTTGTTTTGACTGATAAATGGATGCCGATAGCCCCATTAATATCATGGATGTGTTTTGCCAGATTGATAGTTCCTATCAGCACCTTAAACATGAATATCTTGAATGCTATCGGGCGAAGTGATTTATTTTTAAAGGTGAATCTTTCAAAGTTGCCACTCACCATTGGTGCCTTGTTAATAACTGTTCCATTCGGGTTAAAAGCCGTTGTGATAGGGCACTTCGCAACATCCTTTATTGCATTCTTTATTAATGCTTACTATCCCGGAAAGCTATTTGGATTTGGTGCAATACGACAATTACGAGAAATGAAAACAGTAGTAATAGCCACACTGATTATGGCTGCATGTGTTTATGGAATTATTCAATTTATCTCAACCGATTTCCTGAAACTCTTAATTGGCGGGCTTATCGGAATCGTTGTATATGTGATTGCTGCATTCATCATGAAGATTGAAGAACTTAAAGACATTAATGACCTTATTCAATCCATCTTATTAAACAAAAACAAGACTCCCGAACCAGAGAATTTCCAAATGGAATAATGATAGTTTAAAATTTAATAACTAAAAATGAAGCAACAAACCTCAAAGAAAGGATCAACAAGAAAAGTGATTCCAAAGAAAGGCATTCAGCAGAAACAGTCTCTTGAAAACAGCAGCTATTTTAATCTGATAGGGCTGATTATTATTATCATTACAGGCATTACTATCTATTCAAATTCTTTCGATTGTTCTTTCCATCTTGACGATAGATCTATCATCAAGAGCAATCCAAAGATTCAAAATATTGATGCTATTCAAGACATATATAAATTCAATAAAACGCGTTTCATTCCAGACTATACTTTTGCTCTGAACTATCATTTCGGAAAGCTTGATGTTTGGGGTTATCATTTCGTCAATCTCCTTATTCATCTTATCAATGCAAGCCTTGTTTACTGGCTTACTTTACTGATTTTCGCTTCACCTAATATGAAGACTAATTCAATCAGTAAATATAAAAACTCTATTGCATTCTTTACTGCAATGCTTTTTGTTTCTCATCCTCTCGCCACAGAATCCATCACTTATATCGTTCAAAGGATTGCGTCATTAGCGGCTTTGTTTTATCTCCTTTCAGTGATATTATATATTAAAGGAAGATATGTGAATACAAATTCCAGGTATATGTTCTTTGCAGGTTCCTTTATTTCTGCGGTCTTTGCGTTCTTTACCAAAGAGAATGCTTTCACGCTGCCCTTCGCAATTTTGCTTGTTGAGGTCTTCTTTATCAGAACAAAACGATTCAATATTAATTTCAAAGATTACCGCGTCTATATAGTAACGGCGGCACTTCTGGGCTTTATTGCCTTAGTGGTAACACATTTTTCTTTTAAGATTTTAAAACCAATTACTCCCGAAATATTTACTGATTATAAAACTATAACCTCCTTCAATTATGCCATGACGCAATTCAGTGTCATCATTAAATACATCCAACTTCTGCTGCTTCCTCTTAATCAGAATTTAGATTATGAGATAAAACTTTCAAATGATTTCTTTGATCTTAGCACTCTCATATGCAGTCAGCTACTCTTGGTGATAATTGCTCTTGCCATTTATTTTTTTAAGAAGTATAGGATTCTTTCTTTCGGCATCATCTGGTTTCTCCTTACTTTGTCCATCGAATCAAGCATTATTCCCATTGCAGATTTAATTTTTGAGCACCGGACTTACCTGCCTTCCTTTGGTTTTTTCCTGATGATGACTTCGGGCATTTACCTTCTGCTTTGGGAGCGAAATAAAAATATCGCGCTTGGTATTTTTGCCCTTATTATTCTTTCCAATTCCTACCTTACCTTCCAAAGGAACAAAGTTTGGAAGGATGATTATACACTCTGGAGTGATGTAATTGCTAAATCGCCGGACAAAATCAGGGCATATAATAACAGGGGTTTATTTTTGATGAATGAAAAACGATATGATGAATCTGTGAAGGATTATACCAAGGCAATTGAGCTGTATCCCGCTTCTTTTGAGCCGAATTACAATCTTGGAATCTTGGCTCTTAACCAAAAAAATGCTGCGAAGGGTATAGAATATTTTGATAAAGCGATTAAAATTCAACCTAAATATTCTAATTCTTATTATTTCAGAGCTGTGCTTTTAGAGAATGCAGGAAATATAGATAAGGCTTTAAATGACCTTGACACTGCTATCAAACTTGCACCAAAAAATGAAAAAGCTTATAGGAATCGAGGTAGTATTTTAGCTAAAAGACAACAATATGATGATGCTCTAAGTGATTATTCTATGGCAATAAAACTAAAACCGGATGATGCCAATGCTTATAATGATGTAGGCAATCTATATTCAATCGAAAAAAAATATGAGGATGCGATAACTAATTACAGTAAAGCAATTGAGATAAAATCGGATTATCCTGAAGCATATTTTAATCGAGGATTGACAAAATTCTTGTCAGGTAACAATGAAAGTGGCTGTACGGATATGCATAAGGCGGCTGATTTAGGACATACGCAGGCAATAGATTTTTGTAAACACAATTGTAAATAATTGTGTATTGCTCAAAAGTGAGTCTATCGGAGCAGTATGTAATTACATATTACTTCAAGTGAGTACGCCGGAGCAATACTTATTTATGTATTGCTCCAAATGTCGTGTGGCAGAGCAATACGTAATTCCGACTCATTTAATTTAGAAATAATAAAATGCCTTAAAAGAGATATTTTATATATAGTTAAGAATTGTAACATCATGAAATATCAAAAAATGGTGAAGATGAAACCTAAAAGTACGAAAAGGAAGATTCCAGGATTTACCTGATATTTCTTTCTTAATTTATTAATAGCGCCTCCTTTTTCTGGGAGCTGCCATGAATAAATGAAGAAGATTATTGTTTAAAGTATAAGGTCTAAGGTTATGGAAGCGCGACTCTCCTTAACAGGCAAGAGTCCCTTCTTCCTTTTTGTGCATCAGCACTACCTTTAAGGTCTCAATGTTTTGTTGCAATTGATTCTTGATGTCGAGACTCGCCAAACGCCAACCCTGCTCTGACATTTGATGCAGGAATTTCGCTACCTCTCCGACATGATCGTCGGACTTAAATTTTATTTGCTCAATTTTGTAATCGTAATTTTCCATAGTATTATTTGTTTTTATTCGCAGCAAAATTACCTATCCAATATTACTAAATTGTTAAATCTTAAAAATATTTCTGGAATTAATACAAATTCCTTGTCTTGATAGTCCCTTTCACGGTCTTCAAAGTATGAAGCATCTTATCGGGCGTCTTTTTATCCACATCCAATACCACATAACCGATGCTCTCATTGGTCTTAAGATACTGTCCGAGGATATTCACATTCATCTGCGACATAAGCCCGTTGATTTCAGAAAGGACACCCGGAATATTTTTGTGGATATGAAGAAGACGATGCGCATTATGCTGAACAGGCAGGCTTAACGCAGGCACCGAGAGCGATCCTACACTCGAACCTGTATCAAGATAATTGATCAATTTCGTGGAAACATCAATGCCGATATTCTTCTGCGCTTCGACCGTAGAACCACCGATGTGCGGGGTCAGAATTACATTGTCCATGCCTTGAAGCGGGGAGGAAAATTTGTCTCCTTTAGCAACCGGTTCCATTGGGAATACGTCAACTGCAAGACCTGCAAGATGATTGCTTTTGAGAGCCTCTTTCACTGCCATAATATCCATCACATCGCCGCGACTAAGATTCAAAAGAATAGCCCCTTGTTTCATCATGGCTAAAGTCTTTTCATTAATCATATTCTTCGTGTTTTTAGTCTCCGGAACATGAAGGGTAATGATGTCGGCTTTCTTTAATAATTTATCAAGAGTCTTCATAGGTTCGGCATTGCCCAGAGGAAGTTTCGGCTCAATGTCGAAATAAATAACCTTCATTCCAAGACCTTCAGCAAGCACTGAAACCTGCGAACCGATATGTCCGTAACCAATGATTCCAAGCGTCTTTCCGCGCACTTCAAAACAGTCTTTGGAATCTTTTAGCCATATGCCTTGATGGGCTGCATTGTTCTTCATAATTATCTTTCGGATAAGCATGATGGAATCAGCAATCACCAGTTCTGCCACCGATCTGGTGTTGCTGAAAGGAGAATTAAACACAGCGATACCAGCATTCGTTGCAGCAGCCATATCAACCTGGTTGGTGCCTATGCAGAAGCATCCTATGTTTATTAATTTATGAGCCTTCTCAATGATTCCGGCAGTAATATTTGTTTTGGAACGAATACCGAGAACATGAAAGTCAGGAATACTATTCATTAGCTCAGTCTCTTCCATTGCGGCAGTTTGTTGAATGATGTTGGTATATCCGGCGGCATGGAATGCCTCAATGGTAGCTGGATGCACGCCTTCGAGAAGAAGGATCTTAATATCTTTTTTTGGAAACGATGTCTTATTATTCATGGTGCAAATTTACGAAATCATCGAGTTTCAACACTAAGGTCACAAGGATTCACACTGGGTTTCTTTTTGTCCTTATCGCTGAGCTTTCTTTGCCATTCCTTTTATCTATTTTTGCGGCTCAAGAAATGAAGACCTTAGACGAGATTAAAAAGCCGATAAATAAAGAGATGGAACTCTTCGAAAAGAAGTTCCGTCTTTCGATGAAGAGTTCGGTTCCTTTATTGGATAGAATCACAACTTATATTGTGAAGCGCAAAGGCAAACAACTTCGCCCGATGTTTGTTTTCCTTTCGGCTGCAATGTGTGGCGGGATTACTGAAGCGACCTATCGTGGCGCGGCTTTGATAGAGCTTCTGCATACAGCAACATTGGTACACGATGATGTTGTGGATGATTCTAATGAGCGTCGTGGTTTCTTCTCTGTAAATGCTTTATGGAAGAACAAAATTGCCGTTCTTGTGGGCGATTATTTACTATCGAGGGGCTTACTTTTATCTGTGGAGAATAATGATTTCGATTTATTAAAGATAGTTTCAGAAGCAGTCAAGAAGATGAGTGAAGGGGAGTTATTACAAATTGAGAAAGCAAGGAAATTAGACATTACCGAGGCTGTTTATTATGAAATTATTACCAATAAAACCGCCTCCCTTATTGCTTCCTGTTGCGCTGTGGGAGCTGCTTCTACGGGTGCTGATAAAGATTTGATTGAGAAGATGCGAAACTTTGGCGAACTGGTTGGTATTGCATTCCAGATTAAGGATGACCTCTTCGACTTCGGTTCTGAAGGCAAGATCGGGAAGCCTACGGGCATTGATATTAAAGAAAGCAAGATGACATTGCCCCTGATTTATTGCCTGAACAATGCTAATAAATCTGACAGAAGGCATATCATCAACATCATTAAAAATCATAATACCGAAACCCGGAAAGTTGCCGAAGTCATTGCCTTTGTTCATGCCAATGGCGGCATTAATTATGCCAATATCCGCATGAAAGAATACCGCATGAAGGCTTATGAATGCCTCCAGGATTTTGATGATTCTATCTTCATGGATTCTATCATGGAGCTGGTGAATTTCACTACCGAAAGGGAGAATTAAAATCCACGCATTATCAAGATTACCCATCGCAAGAAGTCAAGAATTGACCTCTTCTGAAAATCATTTCATAGATAGATTCAGGTTATATACCCCGGCAATAAGATTAAATCCTAATCCTGATCTCTTCCTTCTGATTCTATAATTTTCTGCCATAATTCTTAAACATTTTTATTTCTCTACTAATGTTTTCGACCAACGTTCCTTTTGAAAATTTACTTTTATTTTGTTCATTATACTCTTTTGATAAGGCATTTTAATTGCTTTCATCCTCCTTTTATTGCTGCACCCCAAACGGGGAATGCAGTCATAAAAGGAGGATAGAGAAATTTCTAAAATGGTTCGATTAAGTTATCAAACAAGATAAAAATTCTTCCTTCCATTAATAGAGCTTTTCGGAAAATAATAAAGAAGGGAACGCCGAGGACGCAGATTGCTTATGATAAGATATGAATTCTCATTAAAGTAAAGTAATCTTATCTTATCATAAGCAATCTGCGGTCATGGGTTAAACCTGTAGATTTGTTTTTAACCTTAGTAGAAAATAAAGTCATGAGAGATTAAGGAACCTTATTACCTTATTTTATTCTATATAATAAGGTAATAAGGTTGAATTCATCTTTGTTTTGTTTTCTACTAAGGTTAAAAGAAATTAGAATCCACAGGTTTAACCCATGACCCAATCTGCGTCATCTGCGTTCCTATTTTCCGAATAAATCTAATATTGATTTTATTAATAATGGTAATGAGGCTGGAATAAAAATTCAATACATTAAATTATAATAAGCATTCAATCCTAACATTTCCCTTCCCTTCAAAAATCGCCTTCCAACCGTTTCATCCCCTCCCTTTCCACTCAAATAATCCTTACTCCCCTCTCCTGAAATACCTCCCAAAATCAAATTTCAGGTTTTTACAAAGCCATAGAAATCCAATTCCCAAGAATAATATGTCCCAGAAAGAGCATTTTTATAAGGGGAAAGACAATAATGAAACATTATGTCTATATAATCACACAAGGTCTTTACATCCTGTGTAATTATTTTTACATAAATACACAAGGTCTTTACATCCTGTGTAATTATGTTTACATAAATGCACAAGGTCTTCACATCCGGTGTAACTATGTTTACATAAATGCACAAGGTCTTCACATCCGGTGTAACTATGTTTACGTAAATACACAAGGTCTTCACATCCGGTGTAACTATGTTTACGTAAATACACAAGGTCTTTACATCTCTATAAGATATGTTTACATTTGTATGAGAAATGGACTTTCGGCACCATTTTTAGCTAATACTTTTAGAAATTATGATTACATAAGAAGAAGAACTTATGAAAAGGAACCTTTAAATGTAGGCATTGCTCGCTATTCCTCTTTCAATTATTTTCTTTATGTTTGGAATGTTTTACTCCAAAACGACACTTTTATTCCATTAATAAACTATAATTTACCATTTACAAGCAGGAAATAACTGGAAAACTACATATCTGTATCGGGTCTTTACATTCGTGTATCAAATGTAAACAAACGTGTACTAAGTGTTTACAAACGTGTACTGGGTTTAGGCACTTGTATACTAAATGTAAGCAAACGTGTACCAACTGGATATATGTGTGTACTAAATGTAAACAAGCGTGTATTGGATATATGCAGATGTGTACTAAATGTAAACAAACGTATATCAAGTGTAAACATTCGTGTACCGAGCCTTTACATCCGTATATAATATCGTCTTTCCCTTATAATAACAGCATGCAAATCGTGATTTTATAATTGAAGAAGAAGGATTTATATCGAATAGATAACTATATAAAGGAGCAACTCTCCCGAATCACCGAGAGAAAATTTATACTTATTTTTATTAGTTATGGAATGAAATCACTATTCTTTCAAGAACTTCCCCCTAATGATAGTCCCTGTATTATCGGGAGCAATTAACTCATAGAAATACACTCCCTGACTCCAGTTGGAAATATCAATTTGGGAATCTTGTGATGAAAGATTTTGATGATAGATTTCTTCTCCAAGAACGTTGGCAATTGACAATTGATAATTGACAATTGATATTGTGGTATGCAAAGTTATTGTTGAATTAGAGGGATTGGGAAAGAGCGAAATATTCTGATTGCTTGAAGGCGAATGAATACCTGTAAAGGTAGGGGTTAATTTTAGAATATAAGCTGTAGCACCTGGTAGGTCAAAGGAATAATATCCGTTGGAATAATTCACGGGAAGGGGAGGACCGGGAAGCCATGTGCCATCAGTGTTTACGGACGTTCCGGCAAGGGTAACACCAAAGGTATCACTTGGTGTGGAAGCCGATAAAGTCCACATTTCTGCACTGGAATAATCAGGATTTCCAGGGTTTAATCTTATAGAATAACCGTGAGCGGTATCTTTATTGATGATGGTTACAATGATATTTTGGAGGCTGTCAAGAACCGAATAGGTATTGATGTTTAATGTTGGGATACTTGCGTGAACAGGGAGGAATCGCCCTTCGCGACCATACTGAAAAGCAAGGATTCCATAGTAAAGCGGACGAGCACTAAAGACTCCCAAAGTATCATGAATGGCGCATGACGGAGAACCGTTGAAGGTATGGAAATTAACGCCGCTGACATTAGCTTCTGCCAAGGCATACATGTAATCTAAGCCCCAAAGTGAAGCAGCAAAGGAATTGGCAACATTCCATTGCCCGTAAGGGTATTCGGAATTGCATTCAGACATACGGAAAGGCTTGTGATCTGTGGTGTTTGCGCAATAAACCAAGGTATCTGCAATGGCTAAAACAGTATCCAATGTCTGGGGCGAAAGAAGATTAATTATCTGTTGAGAAATAGAAGCGACGGTATCCGAAATATCATAATTATGCATCGTGAGAAGCATGATAGTATCTACCATATCCTGGCAAAATGGAAGGGTATAATTCAAGCCATGATTACGTGCCGCAGTCGCACCTGAAATTGATGCATTGGGGGAATAAAACCAGATGGAATCAACATATTGAATGAACTCCGCACGATAGGCAGAGTAGTTGTATCCAGAGGGACGCAGCCCATTGGCAACATATAGATTTGGTTCATTACCAATTTCAAAAGCAAGGAGTTGAGAACCGTAATTTTGCGTGATATATTCCGCCTCTTGTGCCGCCAGTGAAGGGTCAAAATTACCACCAAAGTTCAATCCAAACATCACTTGACAATTAACTGCCGCAGCAAAGCCGAAAAGACTATCTATTTCGGCGGGCGTGATGGTATCATTGGGGTATGTAGTGCTGGCATTTCCATTATAGAAATTATACGTTTCGACCGAGTTACCGCCTATCCGAAGTACCTTCACGCCAAGGGTATTAAAGTACTGAATCAAAGCGGCATCACCAGGACGAAAGTAGCCGGATTGCATACTAACCATCTCATAGCTCAAGCCTGTGAAATCAAGGGGAACGGCTATGCCGGGATTAGAAGGATTAAGGGCAATAGTGTCCTGCGCACTAAGATTAATTCCTAAAAATGAAAGGAGAATAAGGGTAAGTATTTTCTTCATATTATTAAGAGATATTAGTTTAATATATGATAAACTAAGAAATAAAAGGTTTAATAAAAATAGCTATTGAAAGGATTTGATCTTCTCATTCAATAGCTTTAGGAAGGATTAATTTATTAAAGGTATCCCGTTAATCTACCGCTTTCCCTATGCGATTAATATTGATAATTGTTGAAGTATTGTTCTGAACATCAATAACCACGGATGCTTTACCTTTCATGAATTGATATGCATTATAATAAATCGGCTTAATGACAATAGTGCCATTTGCATCAATATACCCCCACTTTCCTTTGATTTTTACTGCGGCTAATCCTTCAGAAAAGTCTTTAGCTTCTTCGATATTATTCACAGTAATTAAAAGCCCGGATTTATTCATATAGCAAAGCTTATCATTCCATTTTACTCTTGAAAACCCCCCTTCAAAATTCGCTGCTTCATCAAAATCAGGCTTGAAAATAATTGCACCCTTATCATTTGCAAAACCATACTTACCATTTTGTTTGATACGATAAAAACCGTTTACTAATTTAGAGATTTCATCATATTCCAGTGGAATAATATAAGAACCTGATGCCTTGATAATGCCATATTTGCCAGCCTTTTTAACCTTGGCTAAGTTATTATTGAAATCCTCAGTATCATCATAAATGGCTTCCATAACAATGGTTCCGTTTTTATTAATGTATCCCCATTTATTATTCAATCTAAATGCAGCATATCTGTTAGAAAAATTTCTTAATTCATCATATGTTGCATGGAGAATTACTTTGCCTGTAGAATCAATAAAGCCATATTTACTATTGATGGAAAAGGCAGCAAAACCTTCATTGAATTCTTCCAGATTATCATATTGAAGAGGAATAATATAAGAGCCTTTCTTATTAATATATCCCCATTTATCATTCAACTTAACCCTGGCAATTCCAATTGTGAAGTGATCTGCTTCGCCATACTGGTAAGGGATTACGAGCTTCCCGGTCGTATCAAGAAATCCCTTCTTGTTATCTTCTTCGCGAAGAATCATTCCATCATAACACTCCAATGCTTCATCATTATCCATCGGAATAACATCCTTTCCCTGATGATTTATCAAACCATATTTCCCTTTGTTTGAAATAATAGAAACCCCATTTTTAAAACCATAAACAATGTCATATTTTGGCTCAATAACCCAATCACCTTTATGGTTGATGAAGCCGATCTTGTCCTTAATTGCAGCATCCGCAAGATCTTCAGAGAATTCTCCTACGGCATCATACTTGGGCTTCACGTCAAAGCTCCCATTGAGATTGATAAATCCATACTTCTCCTTATGTTTTACCTTAGCTAAGCCATGATCAAAACTATATGCTTCTTCAAACCAATCAAGATAAAGAATCTTGCCTTCATTATTAATATAATTGTAACGACCTTCAAGAGCAATTACTGCCCTATTTTCAGAAAAAGATTCAACAAAATCATACTTGGCAGGAATCACCAAATGTCCCGAAACATCAATGAATCCCCATTTATAGTTCTTATAATCAGGCATGACAGCAGCAAAGTTTTCGGAAAAAGATAATGCTTCATCAAACTGCGGTTCGATGACTATATGTCCGGAAGTATCTTTATAGCCGAATTTACCATTCGATTCATAAAGAATAAGATAAGATACCTGAGCTTTAACAGATGGATTAAGTACAAAAAGAAGAGAAATAAGAAGACTAAAAGCTTTCATTATTTCAGAAAGAAATTAGATAAATTTATCACCTTTATTCTTCTTCACATCACTCACAAACTGACGAATTTGTTGCTCGTCATGTTTACGACAGATCAATAAAATATTATCCGATTCGACAACAATATAATCATCTAAACCTTGTAGTACCACTAACTTATTCTTAGGAACATTTACTACATTATCATGACTGTCATAAATCATCACATTATTGCCAACTATTGCATTGCCATTATCATCCTTTAAGCTATGCTCATACTGTGAACCCCATGTCCCAAGATCTGTCCAGCCAATATCAGCAGCAATCACATAAACATTATTTGCCTTCTCCATAACACCATAATCTATGGAAATATTGGTGCTTTGGGCATACGCCTCCTTAATAAATTCAGTTTCTGTATCAGTAAAATAATGGGAACTTCCTTCAGAAAATATAATATGTAATTCGGGCATATACTTCTTGAAAGCCTCATCAATACTTTTCATATTCCAAATAAAAATCCCAGAATTCCAAAGAAATTCTTCACTCTGTAGAAAAAACTTTGCTAATTCAATATCAGGCTTTTCAGTAAATGCTTTCACTTTGCAAATCTGCTCATCGGAATTCTTATTTGCAATAAATTGAATATATCCATATCCAGTATCGGGGCGGCTGGGACGAATGCCTAATGATAACAGGCAATCATGATTATCAGTAAAATTCAGGGCTATATTAACCGCTTCAGCAAATGCATCTTCTTTAGTAATTAAATGATCAGACGGGGCAACAATAATGTTAGCATCAGGATTCTTCTTCCTAATTTTATAGGTAGCATAAGCTATACATGGAGCAGTATTGCGTCTCACGGGTTCACCCAAAATATTATCCAATGCAAGTTCAGGAATTTGTTTAATAACTAATTCTTTATAAGACTCATTAGTGACAATATAGATATTTCCCTTTGGGCAAATTTTCTGAAACCTTTCATAAGTTTGTTGTAATAAAGTCTTGCCTGTGCCCAGCATATCAATAAATTGTTTCGGATGTGCACTTCGACTCATAGGCCAAAACCTACTGCCAATTCCACCAGCCATAATGATACAGTATCTATTCTTCATTCAATTTTTATTAGTCTTGTTTTTTGTGGCTGCAAATTTATAAAAAAGACCCTAATATGTTTAATATTATAAGTCTTTAAAAATATACATACCTGTAAAAGTAGTAGACTGGAACCTTTCAATAAAAAGGTTATTTTTACAAAATCAATTACCGATTAAAAAAAGGATTGATATTAAGTCACAACAAAATATTAGATGCAATACTAAACTTCATCGTGTCGGAAACAATCAACATGATGGTCATTAACCATACCAGAAGCCTGCATAAATGCATAACAAATCGTAGATCCTACAAACTTAAAACCTCTTTTTATTAGTTCTTTACTCATCGCATCAGACTCCACAGAACGCGCCGGAATTGGAGTCATATCGTTCAACTTATTATTGATAGTTTTTCCTTTTGTAAATTGCCAAATAAACTTATCGAAACTGCCAAATTCTTTTTGAATTTCCAAGAAGGCTTTCGCATTGCCAATAGTAGAGTTTATTTTTGATCTATTTCGAATAATGCCTGCATCGTTCATTAGTTCAGCTAATTTCTCATTATTATATTTCGAGATTTTCTTCGCATCAAATTTGTCAAATGCCTTTTCAAAGTTTTCTCGCTTATTCAAAATGGTTGACCAACTCAAACCTGCCTGAAATGCATCAAGAACAATATATTCAAACAACAATCGGTCATCATGAACCGGAACGCCCCATTGTTTATCATGATACGCAATCATCTTATCACTTGAGAGACACCATTTACATCGAATTTTATTTTTCATTCTTTTGATTTTAGAAAATTATCTGTGGCAAATATAACTAAGACATGAGAAATTATTTGTATCAAAAACCATTTGGAATTTTTAATTGCCAATTCACATTTCAAATTAAAAATGTATCTTTGCGCCTTTAATAATCAAAAAATATATTTAAAATGAAAACAGGAGTAGTAAAATTCTTCAACATGAGCAAAGGATTCGGCTTCATCAAACCCGATGATGGCAGTGAAGATGTGTTTGTTCATCAAAACGGTTTAGTTGATCAGATCAGTGACAACGACCGTGTTTCCTTCAATGTTGAGAAGGGACCAAAAGGTTTCAGTGCAACCAATGTAAAGAGAGTTAGTTAATATTGATTCGCTTTTTAATAGAAAAGCCTCTTGAGAAATCTTGAGGCTTTTTTATTTTAAAATAAGTTAGCTAAGCTTTATTTTTATGGTAAAAGTTTCTTGTGAAATTGGTGGTTTTTTCTCTGCTGTTTGAGAGCTTTTTTTCTCCATATAATTGTACTTCACCTCTCCAACTTTCATCTTTTTGTCTTTCAACTTGAAGTTAATGTTGATGTTTTTATGGAAAGTTGCTTTCATGTTTCTAAGCTTTACTGGCTGAAATTTCAGAAGCTTTGCCAATCTCAAAGCCTCTTCATCACACCCAAAACCAATACCTTTTTTTATTTCAACATCAACAACCTTTCCATACATATCAATATTTATTTTCACAATTACTATTCCTTCGATGTTCTTCTTCTCCGCTTCTGGCGGGTACTTCAGCTCATCATGAATAAATTTAATCATAGCCTTATTACCCCCTTGATAAAAAGGAGACTGAATAAAACTCTCGGGTTTTTTTGATTTTTTCATGGGATAAAATTAACAAAAAAATAATAGATATTTTTTTCAAAGTTATTAACAAACATTAGTGAATAAATATATTTTTTTTTTGCGCACAGGATATTTTTATGATATATCTTTGTACCCATTAATTAATTATTAATTTATAAAAAAATGGCAACAGCTAAAAAGAAAGCTCCTGCGAAAAAAGCAGCAGCAAAAAAACCAGCAGCGAAGAAAGCTCCTGCAAAAAAAGCGGCAGCTAAAAAGGCTCCTGCAAAGAAGGCAGCTCCTGCGAAGAAAGCTCCTGCAAAAAAAGCAGCAGCAAAGAAAAAATAGTAATTCAGTTTACTATGTGAAAAGCCTCTCGCAAAAAACGGGGGGCTTTTTGTTTTAATCTAATCAGAATAAACCCGCCCTTGTCGCCAAACATCAACAGCCCGATACCATTGGGTTTCATATAGGGGAGCACGTTCGAGGGTGTAGTCATTATCAGTGAAAGGATTATTGACTCTTTCAAAATTAAAATTAATGGATAGCAATGAGCCCGATTCTCCATAAGTCCAGCTCTCATTATTATCGCCTTTATATACAATATTCGGTGCTCCAAAGACAATATATATCAAACCTCGATCAGTTTTCCATCCTTCTATGTGAGAGGAAAAATATATGTTGGCATTTATCACTCGATTATAAAATTTCCTGATCAATTCTCTTGATCGTTCCTGGTTTCCACCCATTCCCATCCAGAATTTATCCAAGACGATTTTCTTATTCGAATTAGAAGAAAACTCTTCAAACTCCTTGCGGGTGTTGATATATCGCAAGGGGTCTATTAATTCCTGGGGCAATGCTACGCGTGGAAAATCATCTGTAAAACGATACATAGTGAAGCCTTCCCGATTAGTCCCGGTATCTATTTGAAAATGATAAAAGCCCGGTTTTGTAAAGTTCAAATAAGTATCCTCTGAAATATCAACAGTAAATAAACTATCAGGATGATAATCGAAGCCTTGCGGGTTCTCTACAGCAAAAGGCGGAGGAGCAATCTTGAATGTCCTGTTATAATATTTTACAAAAAATTTAGTGATGGAAGCATCGCGGTTTTTGATTTTAAAGCTATCTTTTGACGATACATAGTTATGAAAATACGGTTGTTTAGATCCTTTCAGATGGACTAAGAAAGTCTGCCGGCTCTGCCGTGTGGATTTATCAATCTTTACAAAGAAGACATCATATTGTTTTCGATTCACATCAGTCAATTTCAACTGAAGAACACTATATGGAATCATGCCGGTCTTTACATCAAAATGCCCCATAAGAATATTAGAAAGAGAATCACCACGACTGTCCTTGACAGTGACAGAACCGCTGTCAGTAAATGCTTGTGCATCTATGGAATTAAACAACATGTATTGAACTTTCACAATAGCGGTGAAGCGTTGATCATCCTGCTTTGTGTAAAGCAATTCATCTGTATTCACCTTAAAAAATAAACGCGAACTGTCTTCAGAAAAATTATAAATCATGAACTCAGGATGCATTAATGATAAACTACTTTTATAAACATAAGCAAGATTTTGATTGCTTATTTTATTACTCAAAAAACATCCTGCCATGAGTAGTACCGACATCAAAAATATCAAACTAATTTTCTTCATTTCATAAATCATTTATTTCTTCCAAGCCACAAAATTACAAAAATATTCCTACCAATTTTCTGAAAACAAAAAGCCTGACATTTCTTCCTGCTTTATTTATTTTCCAATGGAATAAGTTTCACAACCATCGATGGCGGTGGGCTAATGACATAATCCCAAATTAAGCAAAACAAGAGATAAAAGATTTATAAGACCTTCTAAAATTGAAGGTCAATCTAATCCATCTTCACCACCTTCCTCACCTGCTTCTCGCCATCCATAAGGACTTCCAGGAAGTAGATACCTTGAGGAAGATTTTTAATTGACAATTGATAATTGACAATTGACATTCCAGATGATGTGGGATTTGTTGATGTCAATTGTCCATTGTCAATTATCAATTGCCCCATCATATCATAGAGATTGATCGTTGCTTTTTGGGTGGTATTCGGGATGGAGAGGGTGAGGAGGGAGGTGGTGGGGTTGGGGTAGAGGGAAATGTCAGGTTTTGTTGAGTTTGGATTGATTACTCCAGTTGTAAAACAATTTGTCGTTATTGTATCTGCATAATTCAAGACTAAATATGCAATAGAAAAAGTGCCATCAAATCCACAACCACCACCTCCATCAAATAGATGTGTAACAACAGGTGTTGGTGTTATGACTATTGGTGAAGCATTACTAATTACATTGCATCCATTACTGAAAAGCGAATCGGATTTACTTAAACCACTATCTATATATCCTCCATCATTAGTTTTATAACCTGCTGCTAATCCTGTTTTTGCCCATATCAAATGACCAAGAGTATCAGTCTTTACAAAATAATCTCCTCCTATCATATACCCGCCATCAGTGGATTGATAAACAAATGAACCAACGGCATTACTGGTCGTTGTATCGCTATAAATTTTTGACCATAATAAATTACCGATACTGTCTGTTTTAACAAGGTATTCATCAGTATAAGTTGAACTAAAACAACCTGATCGCCCAGCTACAAGAAATCCTCCATCATTTGTTTGTTGAACTGCATAACCTATACTTACACAGCCACCCGCTCCTCCAATGTTATCCACCCAAATAATATTTCCACAGGCATCTGTCCGAAGTAAATAGATTGAATTAATAGTATCTTTATAAATATTTCCTGTCATTATAAAACCACCATCACTTGTTTGTTTTATTGAATATAAATAGGTGTTATCCCAACTTGCCAATCCATAATTTCCACCTGCTGTTTCATTGCCAGTAGTATCTATTACCATTAGAAAACATTGTTCATAATTATTATTTGCATCTATTATTAGTGTTCCAACCATAGCCATTTTTCCATCAGTAGTCATAATGGCATCACTTATACCGATACCATCGCCATGCAGATCCGATGATTTTGCCCAAAGAATATTTCCATTACTATCTAATTTTGTAAATGATAAATTGGTAGAACCCAGATATTCATTATCACCAACTATAATATAACTACCATCAGGGAATTGACCAATTGCATATCCCCAGGAGGTATTAAGGTTGTTAGTGTCTGCACCAATACCAATGAGTTTTGTCCATAATGTATCCCCATAAGCGTTGGTTTTAATTACTCCTAAACGAAATACATCACCATCAAAAATAGTGTCATTTTCATAAACGGGAACAAAAACAGTTCCAGCCATAATATACCCACCGTCACTTGTTTGTTGGGTACCAGGACCAACTCCAATTCTCCAGGTATTTGTTTTATCAAATTTTACTTGTCCTTGTGCACCCAAGCCAATCAAGGCAAATGCCACTACCATTGTAATAATTTTTCTCATCGTTCAAAAATTTTTATTAATGAATATCAAGTCCCTTTAAGCAGCAAAAGTATGGAATCTTTGGAATATTCAAATTCTGCACTCCTTATATTAAGGTATAAATTTCCAGTCATGCCCCCAAAAAACAGCCCCTCAACTTTCGATTCTGTTCCAATGGCAGGTCGGTTCGTTCCGTTGAAAATGGTTTTCGTCGGAATGGTTTTTAAAAAACTTAAGAATCCTTCCAATAGTAACGCGTTACCTTTGGGTAATGTTCGAACGATATTGGTTTTCGTTCGAACGAAACTTGCGTTCATGGCAAGAAAGTTCAATATCTTCGTCTGAATGTTCAGTTCATTGGCATCAGACCTGGGTTTCATTCGAACGAAACTCCGGACCGTCGCGTCATTTCCAAAAGGTAACACGTTAGTAAAATATTTCACAATAGTTTTATAATTTTGCACCCGATTAATCAATTCAAATAAATAAATAAATACATAATAACATGACAATAAGATTAGGCGATGAAGCGCCAAACTTCACAGCAGAAACCACCGAAGGCACTCTCGATTTCCACGAATGGCTCGGAAATTCCTGGGGAATATTATTCTCACATCCTGCTGATTATACCCCTGTCTGCACTACCGAATTGGGTATGGCATCTAAACTAAAACATGAGTTCGATAAACGGAATGTAAAGATGATTGCAATCAGCGTTGACGGCATTGAGGACCACAAATCCTGGATTAATGACATCAATGAAACACAACATTGTACCGTGAACTTTCCATTGATTGCCGACCCCGATAAGAAGGTCGCTAATCTCTATGATATGATTCATCCCAACGCGAATGATAAGATGACCGTGCGCTCTGTTTTCATCATTGGTCCGGATAAGAAGGTCAAGCTGATGCTTACTTATCCTGCTTCTACGGGACGGAATTTTCAAGAGCTTATACGGGTCATAGATTCCCTCCAACTGACCTCCTATTATAGCGTTGCCACCCCTGTTAACTGGAATAATGGTGAAGATTGCATCGTAATAAATTCTATTAAGACAGAAGATATTCCTGCGAAATTCCCTAAAGGACACAAGGTCATAAAACATTACCTAAGAACGACTCCACAACCAAATTTATAGAGACCTTTTTTGGTTTCTGTCTGTTTATAAAGCCGCTAAATCCTGACTATTCAGGATTAGCGATTTAAATAGCACCTCCTTCAACTGAATAATAAACAGTGTTGTTGTATTAGCCCCCATTTTTTGTAATAGACTTCTACTTTTCTCCCTCTTTCTTGTTAGCCTTCAACCAAAGCCTTTGTCCCACGACAGGTTCGGTGCCAAGGTTCATCAAATTCTTTTTATAAAGCATCTTCAGTTTAATCCCGAATTCCTGCGAGATAGAATACATCGTCTCCCCAGCTTTTACAATATGATATTGCACACAAGCACTATTTCGTTTTGGTTGAAGATAAACCATTTGACCCGGGCTTAATATCGCATCCTTTCCTAAATCATTATAGGTATAAAGCTCCCCGACATTCACATTATTTTCCTTTGCAATCTTATAGAATGTTTCACCCTTCGACGCCACAATATATTTCACTTCATTATTCAACAAAACAGGTGCTCCTTTGGAAGAAATTGGTTCATTCTTTTTTATTGGAACATTGCTTGATTTATCAGTAATAGCAGGTGTTTTAGGAGGGTTGGAACTTGTTTTAGCAGGAATAGCGGGAGGCTCAATCTTCTTGGGATTTTCCTTCTCTGCTACCTCCGCTTCCTTCTCCGGCATCTTCAATAATTTATCCATCTCATACAATTTATTATCCTCAATAATCTTTATCAAATCTTTCGCATAAGTTGGGCTGGTAGCATACCCAGCCTTCTTCAAACCCTCTGCCCAGCCTTTATAATCAGTACTTTTCAATTCAAATAAGAAAGCATAATGAGTCCGGTTCCTCAAGAAATCCGAATGATCATCATAAGAATCCAAAACCGTTTTATACTTCCTGAAACATTCATTCTTGGCATCATCATCCATGTTGTAAGTCGCGCCAGTCCAGCCATTGTGGCATTTAATCCCAAAATGATTATTCGCATTCTTCGCCAGTTTACTATTCCCGTTATCCGACTCCAGCATTGCCTGCCCCAGCGTAATACTCGCCGGTACCTTCGTCCTCAACATATCCTTAATGGCATCGTCCTTATATTTCTGAATATATTCCTCCTTCGCCATTCGAGCTTCGTTGCCGGCAGAAGTTTTCTCTTTCTTGAAAGCCTTATTTGCCGTGGTCTGCGCAGAAAGATTGGTGAATAATGAATAGTGAATAATGAATAGTATGGCAAGTCGAATCAATGGGAAATTACTCAACTTGAAGGTACTATTCTGATATTTATTATTTATAATCCTATTTCTCATTCCAGTCTGCAAAATTAATGTTATTCTCCTTTCATAACTCTAACCCTCAAGGAAATTTATCAAGCATTAGTTGTTAATAACCTTTGGCATAGAAAGCGGAATGGCAGAAGGATGAAACGTCTAATAATAATCATCCTCCTTTTATTGCACCACCCTTGCGGGGAATGGTATCATAAAAGGACGAAAGAAAATCCTAATTAAAAAGTCAATTCCTTTTCCTCCCCTGTTGCTTCATTAACAAAAAGCAAATGGAGTGAATTTTTATCTTGTAATTGTTTTTTAGCATTTAGAAGTTCGATACCATAAACGGTGCCATCGGTGGCAATATCCACTATAAGTTCTTCACTTATTTTTATGGAATCAACGGTTTCATTTTTCTCTCTTAATTGCAGATAAGCAATGTTGTAGCGGGGATCATAAGTCAGTTTCATATTTATATATATTTAATCCCGCACGTGCGGGACGGTAATCACAAGCCAATGGTTATTTTCTTTCACGCAATAGCATTCGATTTGTTTGTTGGCGTAATGTTTTCCATTCCATAGATTGTCAAAAGAAAAGTTTTTTCTAAAGCCTGTTCGTTCATATTTTGCAGGAAATTCTTCACCACCACTCATAGTCTCTTTAATTTCTTCGATACTTGCACCACGTTCTTCAATCCGCTGCAAAGCATGATGATGAATTTCTATTTCGTCCATTTAATTTTATTATGGCTGCAAAGATACGAATCCTTTCGGGCTTAATAACCAGTAGCATCCTTTTATTGCACCACCCCTGCGGGGAATGGTAGCATAAAAGGTAGGAAGAAAATTAAACCGGACAGGTGCAGGGGGCACCTGTCCGGTTTAATCCTCATTTAAATCCAATCCAAATAATATATTAATTAATTCAATTGTAGATTTGTGTTTGAATTCGCTTTCTGGTACAACCTTAATATTTTTTCTTTGTTTCTTTATTCCTCCCTTATCCTTAGTTGTTTTCTTAGCTGTTTTATAGTTATCTAATGAAGGTAATTCACCACAAGAATTATCTCCAAAATATTTATATTTTAAAATAATTTCCTTTTTCTGTTTACCAATGTTGTGTTTTATCCAGATTACACAGCCACTTGGTTTTTTAGAAAGTTCAGTATTGACTTTTTGGCTTTTAGTTTTTGATCCTTGGTGTGAACATTTTAATTGAACATGTCTAATACATCCACTACATTCAAGTACTAAATCGTAACCAGAGTTATCAATTTCAGCCCTTAATATTTCTATTTGATGGTCTCTCAACCATGCTTCCTTTAAAATATCGGTAATAAATAAATGTTCAACCATTTTTGCAATGTAGCTTGAAAATAAAAATTTGTCTTCAGCCTTTTTATAATTATCCATTTTTCAATTATCTTTTAAACTTTCATTCTGGACATTTTACATTATCATATTCCATACATTTCCAAGATTTATCAACGTAGAAAAAGGTTCCATCATCAAAAAAGACTTGAGCAAATGCACCATTACCAAAAGTAAAATCAGATATTTTACTAAAGTTTGGTTTTAATAATATCTTACCATCAAAATCCATTATTCCATGAGAATAAAAATAACCTTTTGGGGTTTTTATATCAACCCAATTATCATTAATGGTTAAACAATAATTTTGTTCAAAAGATATTATTACTTTTCCAGTATTGTCAATCATCTTAGACATAGGTTCAGAATTGTACTGATCTTTTGTAATAATAGCCTTACCAGTCTTAGTATATTTTACTTTTTCATTATTAGCACCAGCATATATAAGTTTACCTTGCTTATTAAAGATTCCTGGCTTTATACGAGCTACTCCAACATCTGATGAGCCAACATTTCCATATTTATCCTGCTGATAAACTGTAGCAAAGGATTCCCAACTACTACTAAAGCAAAGAATAAGACCATAACTGCAATCATAAGCCTCATCAAATTTGCATGGAATTATTTGTACACCTTGATTATTTACAAAACCTATTTTTCTATTAATAACAACTCTTCCAATTCCTTCAGAAAGACCTAAAACATTGTCATAAATAAATTGTGTCAATGATGTTCCTTTTTTATTTATCATTGCTAATTTTTCACCTTTTAACATAAATGTTACCCCTTCTGAAAATTCTCCAGTACCACCATCATATAGCATTGGAATAACAATCTTACCTGATGTGTCAGCAAAGCCAACTTTCGTGTCATTCATTATTGGAATCATCCCATCTTTTATATCACCAATATTATCATATTTAGCTGGCAATATTTCAATATTTTTTAAACTATCAAATAGCCCAAACTTAATACCTTCCATAGTTTTCTTTTCAAACTTATAATATCGAATATTATCTTGTGAAAAGACTAAGGAGGTTGCAAATAATGCTACCACAATTGTTACCATGATTGTTGCTTTCATATTCTTAGATATTTAATTAATATTATATAAGATGGCAAAACTATAAAATAATTCTTGAATCAATCTCCCATACATTCCAACCCTTCCATAATACCCCCTATATAATAGGAGTTACCCCCTCCCAAAAATTCCAAACTCCTCCCCCCGATTTCCGATAGTTCCAGGAAACAATAATTAGTACAGTAGAAATTTTCAAGTAGGCAAATGACTGGGTCATTTAGGCAAATGAAAATTTCTTTTGCCTACTGGAAATTTTCTTTTGCCTACTTGAAAATTCCATTTGCCTACTTGAAATTTTCATTTGCCTACTTATAATTTTCATTTGCCTACTTGAAATTTTCCAGTAGGCAAATGAAATTTTCTTTTGCCTACTGGAAGGTTTTAGGTTATAAACAGGGTCAAAACCCTGAATTCTGACCTCCAAAAGGTGGCGAAGGAAAAGAAATTTTAACAAAATTTGCTTTATTAGAATATAAATTTTGTTATCTTTGCCGCCTTAATAATTTAATTTCCCGAAAAATAATTTAATACCCAAAAAAAGTATGTTACCTTATTCTATTACGTTAATCCTGTACAACATTTTTTTATCATTTTTTGTACCCTATCTTGCCCTTGTGGCAAATCAGACGCGTTTGGGCATTTCGGGTGCCCAGGCAACTACGCTCTCCGGCTATTGGACTACCTGGCAAACGACCTTTGCCGCTTACCTGAATCCGTTGACTTATGGCACCGTAAACACAGGTGCTATCAATGACTTGTATGCCATCATTTTGCCATACATTACAAACATCCAACAGCAGATTAAAAACAATCCGACAGTGACGCTGACCACTATGGATTATGTTGTTCTGGCTATTCACAAAAATCTTGCTCGTCGCAGCAAGATACCTGCTCCTACTGCACAACCTGTTTGTGCCGTTAAGGAAACCACTCACCTGAATGTCGAATTTCTTGTATTCGATATTGCTAAACCTACCCGTGCTGCCAAGCCTGTTGATGTTTTAAGAATCACTCCTTTTATGATTCTTTTGGCTCATGGTTCACCTATTCCTACCTTTGAACAATTAGTTCAGATGGCTGATGTAACCCGAATGACTTTTGATGTGCCATTTA
>Ga0206816_1015_pt1 | contig 48118 bp, 49 predicted proteins | sample Alteio_BWOrgCont_88_FD_152866 | JGI IMG/M metagenome (GOLD analysis project Ga0206816, IMG submission 152866) | Enriched cells from forest soil in Barre Woods Harvard Forest LTER site, Petersham, Massachusetts, United States -... | ecosystem: Environmental > Terrestrial > Soil > Temperate forest >... | reverse complement strand
GGTATATATTTTTCAATCATCCCTTATTTGCAGCTTATAAGGATAACATATTAGAGATACCCGAAACCATACAGCATTTTTTGCGCCCCGGCGAGGATAATGACGAGAAAACAACCTTAGAGGGCGGCGATGTGATGATGGTCAGCCCAGACCATTTAATAATAGGGTGTAGTGAACGTACCTCGGTAAGCGGTGCAAATGAGGCTATAAAGTTGTTGTTCGAAAATAAAGTAGTAAAAAAGATAACCGTTGTAAAAATTCCCAATAAGCGGGATTATATGCATATTGATACGGTGTTTACACAGGTAAAACGCAATATGTGGGTACTGTTACATTCATTATCTGCAACTGAAAGCCCTGTTGAGGAACGCGAGCCAATGGCCTGGTTTGCGGATAAGAAATCGAAGAACAAAACAGATATTATACAATTTAGAGTGGGCAAAAAACCTAAGAATTTTGATTGTATTGAAGATTTGTTAACAGACATCAGCGAAAAGGACCTCCAAAGCACCGAGAAGACTAAATTTATTTACTCGGGTAATAACAAGTTCCCGTATGATGCAAGAGAACAATGGACGGACTCGTGTAATCTGTTGGCCCTGAAAGAAGGAATTGTTTTAGGTTATGACCGTAATGATAAAACCATCGAAGCTTTTAAAAAAATGGGCTTCAACATAATTAAGGTAAAGGATCTGCTTAAAAAACTGGAAGACGGCGAACTGGACGCCGCTACCATGAAAGATACTTTAATACTAATGCCATCGGCAGAACTTTCAAGGGCACGCGGTGGTTTTCATTGCATGAGTATGCCACTTTACAGGGATAAGGTTGTTTAATCACTGATTAAGCAGATTAAGCAAATTTCGCAGATACCAAGCAATCTGCGAAATCTGTTAAATCCGTTTATCTGCGATTCGGACCAATAAACAAATGAACTAATGAACCAACAATCAACCAATAACCTATTAATGATACGCCCGGTGAGTTTTGGCTTTAACGAGCAAACTGCAGGGAGCAACGCATTTCAAAACCGGGATGATAATAGCAATGTACAAGCGGAAGCATTAAAGGAATTTGACGGGTTTGTAAATACCCTAAGAAATAACGGCATTAACGTAACCGTTATTGATGATACGAAAGAGCCACATACGCCGGATTCTATCTTCCCGAATAACTGGGTATCATTTCATGCTGATGGTAATATATTTTTATACCCTATGCAGGCAGAAAACCGCCGCCTGGAGCGCAGGGAAGATATTATCAATCAACTGGAAGATAATTTTACCGTGCATCGTATAGAGGATCTGAGCCGGTTTGAGATTGAAGGAAAATACCTGGAAGGCACCGGCAGCATGGTTTTGGACCGGGAAAACAAAATAGCTTATGCTTCTATATCACCCCGAACCAATAAGGATGTATTAGCCGGGTTTTGCAGACAAACCGGCTACCAACCTATAACATTTAGCGCGTTTGATGAAAACGGGCAGGCCATATACCATACCAATGTTTTAATGGGTATCGGTAGTAAGTTTGCGGTTGTTTGTTTGGATAGTATTACTGATCAGGCCGAGCAAGATGAAGTTTTGGCTTCATTTAAAGCTACCGGTAAAGAAGTTATCAATATTTCATTTGATCAAATGAATCATTTTGCAGGTAATCTATTGGAGGTTAAAAGTATAGGTGGTGAGACTTTAATCGTAATGTCACAGACTGCCTATAATTCATTTATGGAAAAGCAAAAGACCGCGCTTTCTAAGTATGGCAAACTGGTTTATGCGGATATAAGCACGATAGAACGTGTTGGCGGCGGCAGTGCGAGGTGTATGATGGCGGAGGTGCATTTACCCATTAGTTCATAGTTCATGGATGATAGTTCATCGCAAAAAACCTTAAACCAAGAACTATCGACCACCAACCACCAAACAAATTACATTTCAACCATAAAATTTCTGCTAACTTTTAGCGTTTAATTCCGTTTAAAAATTACATTTTTGCCAAAATTTTAATAAATGCAGAGTTACCAGGAATTTCTTGATCTTAGTGTTGGCTTTCCGCAGGAAGGTTTCGAGATCATTGATGATGAATTATATTTCCACGATCTGAATTTAATGGAAATGATTGAAACGTATGGTACGCCCCTGCGTTTTACTTACCTGCCCATGATAACCAAGAAAATTCAGCAAGCAAAGCTGTTGTTTCAACAGGCTATCATCAAAAATAATTATCGCGGCAGCTATAAATATTGCTATTGCACCAAAAGTTCGCACTTTAAACATATTGTTGAAGAAGCGCTGAAGAACGAGATACACCTGGAAACATCGTCAGCATTCGATATGCCGATGATTGATGCGCTGGAAAAAAAAGGAGCGCTTACCAAGGATGTTACCGTAATATGCAACGGGTATAAAACTTTTCAATACAAAACATATATCATTGATATGCTGCATGATGGCTATAAAAACATCATCCCGGTATTGGATAATAAGGAAGAGTTTAACCTGTATGACGACGAGGTGGAAATGAGCACCCCATGTAATTTAGGTATCCGCATAGCGGCTGAAGAACAGCCCGATTCGCAATTTTATACTTCGCGCCTGGGCATCAGGATGGAAGATATTATTGATTTTTATCATAATAAGATAGAAGAAAACCCAAATTTCCAGGTTAAGCTGCTGCATTTCTTTATCAATTCGGGTATATCTGATACACCGTATTATTGGAACGAATTGGAGAAATACGTTACCCTCTATTGCAAGTTCAAAAAGATAAACCCGCATTTAGATACGCTGGATATTGGTGGCGGTATGCCGTTTAAAGACTCGCTGGTTTTCGACTTTGATTATGAATACATGATCAACGAAATTGTAAGCCGCATAAAAGAAATTTGTGCCGATAACGATACGGAAGAGCCTGATATCATAACCGAATTTGGCAAATACACAGTAGCCGAGGCATCAGGCATATTATACAAAGTATTGGGCCGCAAGCAGCAAAACGACCGCGAAAGATGGCTTATGCTGGATGGCTCATTCATCACCAACTTACCTGATGTTTGGGCATTGAACCAAAAATACATCCTACTCCCTGTAAACAACTGGGACTCTGAATATGAGCGCGTTAACCTTGGCGGCATCACCTGCGATGGCCAGGATTACTACAACCAGGAAGCCCACATGAACAGTGTATTTATGCCAAAAACGCGTAAAGTACAGTACCTGGGTTTCTTTAATACCGGCGCGTACCAGGAAGTATTGAGTGGATACGGCGGCATTCATCATTGTTTACTGCCATCGCCGAAGCATGTCATCATCCGCCGCAACCGGGACGAGACTTTCAATTTCGAAGTTTTTGGCGAGGAGCAAAACAGCAAGCAAGTGCTAAAAATATTAGGTTATACCACCTGATAAAACTCTATAATAATTTAGTAATAAGCTAAAGGAATTTAATATTAAGCTAAAGAATTTGGGGACTGGTGTTGATTGATCTTTAATAAACTAAATACTGATCGCTAATCACCAATCACTACCCTTTAAAAAGCCCATATTTCAGGATGCAATAGATGGCCCTAAAGCCATCTTTCCATCCTATTTTTTTGCCTTCTTCGTAAGTCCGGCCGTAGTAGGATATACCAACTTCGTAAATCCTGATTTTGGGTACGCGGGCAATTTTTTGGGTCACCTCCGGCTCGAAGCCGAAACGCTGTTCGGTTAGTTGGATAGACTGGATAACTTTTGTATTAAACAATTTGTAACAGGTCTCCATATCCGTCAGGTTCATGTTAGAAAACATATTCGACCCGAAAGTTAACCAGCGGTTACCAATAGTATGCCAAAAGAATAATATACGGTGCGGATTATTACCCATAAACCGTGAGCCATAAACTACATCCGCGAAGCCGTTTATAACGGGCTTTAGCATGTCGTTATATTCTTCAGGATCATATTCCAAATCGGCATCCTGGATGATCAAATAATCGCCGGTAGCTTTTTGGATACCGGTATGCAGCGCAGCGCCCTTGCCCATGTTAACTTCGTGTTCGTAATATTGAATGTTCAGTTCGGGATGAGCCAGCTGATAACCGGCTATGGCTTCGGCGGTACTATCTGTAGAGCAGTCGTTTACAATTATCAATTCCTTTTGAATATCATTTACAAGTTTAACAGCTTTTATCTTGTTCAATATTAAATGAATGGTTCGCGCTTCGTTATAAGCCGGGATAACAATTGATAATTTCTCTATCTGCATGTGAATTGGTAACGGTGGGATATAGTTTAAATTAAATCACTATTATACAACAATTATGGCAAATAATGCAAAACTTTGTTTTAGCCAACTTATAAATACAATAATTATCTTAGCCGAAAGATGAATTTATACTATGCTTGAACAATACGACCTGAGCAATTTACTGGTGCTGGATATTGAAACCGTACCCCAATACAAGACTTTTGACGAGGTGCCCGATCAATTTAAAAAACTATGGGACCTTAAAACCGTTAACCAGCGCAAAGAGACAAGCCCCGCTGAATATTACGACCGAGCCGGAATTTGGGCCGAGTTCGGCAAGATCATCTGCATATCCGTTGGCATTTTTACCGGGGGCAAACGACCCGGCCTGCGTATTAAATCATTCGCCGGGCATGATGAGGCCGAATTACTGGAAGATTTCTCCGCCATGCTTACCAGTCAGCCTGCAAGCCTGATATTATGCGCTCACAACGGCAAGGAATTTGATTTCCCCTACATCTGCCGTAGGATGCTCATCAATGGGATAAAGTTCCCGGCGCAATTACAAATAGCCGGCAAAAAACCCTGGGAAATAAACCACCTGGACACTATGGAACTATGGAAATTTGGCGATTATAAAAACTATACCTCGCTAAACCTGCTCACCAGCATATTCAATATCCCCACCCCGAAGGACGATATTGACGGCAGCATGGTAGGCCACGTGTACTGGAACGAAAACCAGTTGGAACGTATTTGTACGTATTGCCAAAAAGACGTTGTAGCTACAGCGCAGTTATTGCGAAGATATAGAGGAGAAGAATTAATTGAGGATGATTGTATTACGATAGTTGGCGAACAATAGATAAATGCGGAAGTCGGAATGCCGATTGCGGAATGGGTTAAATATGAGTTTAGAAGTATTAAATTTATCATTTTAATTATCGATCACCTTAAAACAAATTATTATGCAACCTGTAAACGACCTTAAGATCAGAACAAAGAAATTCGCGCTTAACATTATCAAATTAGTCAAGTCAATGCCTGAAGATAGAATTGGCCGAGTTATGGGCAATCAAATTTTACGGTCAGGAACATCCGTAGCTGCCAATTACCGTTCGGCTTGTAAAGCACGGTCCAAAGCCGATTTTATTTCTAAGATCACCATAGTTGAAGAAGAAGCTGACGAGACCACACTTTGGTTAGAATTAATAATGGAATCCGAAACCTTAGATAACGATCTCACCAAAACTTTGCACAAAGAAGCCAACGAACTAACAGCAATCTTCACCAGTTCAGGCAAAACTGCGAAAGAAAACAACGCAAAGAAAAAGTGACGTGAATGCGGATTGCGAAATGTCGAATGCGGAATGAATAGAGAAATGCGAAAGTCGGAATGTCAATGCGGAATGAGGTAAATGCGAAAGTCGGAATGCCGATTGCGGAGTGTTTTTTACTGTGAATTTAAGAAGTTATGATTAAAATATGATATCATCAAAGCAGCCAGGCGATGAAATGACTAATGAGTTATATTTAGCAATACCAGAATTTAAAGTATATGCACTTGAGCATATTGATGTTGAATTTCTTGGAAATAACTATTTAGTATTTGGCCCATTTGGCGGTTTACTTACGGATTGGATTATTGAAGATGCTTCAAATGAGCTGATTGACAGGTGTTACGATCATATCAATCAATTGTGTAAAAACGCCGATAAAGAGACTGAACAAATGCTGAAAGTTACCTTTTTTGAACACCTAACAGATTTTAAAAAGTCAATCGCAATGTCGAGGTTAAAACTCCACGGTGAAGCCTTAACATTTTTTGAGGAGGTCTTGAATGGGCCAATTTTCAGCGGCGGCAAATATGCTAAATGAATGGTAAAAATTTCTGATTTCGAAGTGGCGAATGCGGAATGATTTAATTAAAAACTTCCGCATTCGCCATTCCGACTTCCGCATTATCTCCGACTTCCGCATTCAATTAACTTGGGTCAAATTCCACAATCCATTCAATACCATATTTATCTCTAAACATGCCGGCATAGGTGCCCCACGGACTGTCGCCAATAGGCCCTTCAATAGCACCGCCTGCTGATAGTCCGTTAAATATTTTGTCTGCTTCTTCACGGCTTTCTGCACTAACTGCAATTTTCGAGCGGTTTTCGGCTTCGTTTACCCGTCCCATAAATTCGGGAACATCATTGGCTATTAATACATTGTGTTTGCCCATAGGCAAGGCAATATGCATGATTTTGTTTGCCTCATTTTCGGGCACCTGAAAATCCATGCCTGATAGGTCCTTGAAACGCACGATCTTCGTAAATTCTCCGCCAAAAACTGATTTGTAAAAAGTGAATGCTTCTTCGGCTTTGCCATTGAAGTTGATCCAGGGATTAATTGTTCTCATGATTTTTATTTTTTAGTTTGTTAATTTTTTCTTACTCACACGTCTTCGCAGGGCCCTCTGCGAGAGACCCTGCGGGCGCGGGAAAAACAAGTCATCCTGAACTTGTTCCAGGACCCCACGGACAGTTAGCCCGCTTTACTGCTAAGCGCGTGGGATGCCGAAATAAATTCGGCATGACATCCCCTTTTACTTTTTGGACAAAGTAGCCAACAACTCGTCCAGTTGTTTTACCATGACAGTATATCCCATCCTAAAGCCTTCCGATAACCTTTCCATTCGCTCCAACGATTCATTATAAATGCTGATATGCACTTTTGTTATACCGCCGTTTTCTTCGCTGAAATTATGATCCCATTCAGAACCCGGCATTTCGGGGTTTTCGTCCTTGTCGGCAAAAGTGTTATACATTTTAAAATTGGTTTTCGGGGTAATCGAGGTATATGTCTGCAACGACCAACGCTCTTCGCCATCAGGCATTACCATCGCGTAAAACCTTTTCCCCCCAACTTCAAAGTTCATATACTTGGTCCTGGCGCGCAATGGTGCAGGTGCCGACCATTGGTCCAGTATTTCCTGTTTGGTAAAGGCATCCCATACCAATGGAAGTTCCGCGTTAAATTCTCTCGTTATAAATATCGTTTGCGCCGCTTTATCAACGGTAAAATCAAATAGTAGATCGTTCATTTTTTATTGATGATTAGTTAATAATTTTATTGGTATCAATGCTACTTCGTGGTATGTTGTTTAAGTGTAGATAATATTTTGTCCAGTTGGTTAAATTGAGTTTCCCAGTTTCGCCTTAACTGGGCTATCCAGTTGTCCAGTTCCTGCATCTTTTTTTCGTTAAAGTGATAATAAATTTCCCTGCCGCTTTGCTCAGGCTTGATCAATTCGCATTCGTGTAATACTTTAATATGTTTCGATACCGCCTGTCGGCTCATATCAAACTTTTCGGCCATTACATTTGGTGTTAGTGCCTGTATGGTTAATAAAGTTAAAATGGCCCTGCGTGTCGGGTCGGCTATGGCTTGAAATATGTCTTGTTTCATTTTTAATTTACAAATGCGCAACTCTCAGGTTGCAAATATATATGCAACTTTTGAGTTGCGCAAATTTATTTGAAAATATTTTTCCTTATTTTGTTAAAAATATTTTAGCCGTGTCTTTAAAATTTAAAAATTCGCTAATCGCGTTACTGCAATCCTATATTGATGAGCAAAAACCGCTTATTATGGAATGGCAATGCAGTTTTTGCCAAAAAAATCATGCTGGCAATTTATTTAAGAAAGTAATTGCACTAGAAAATAACAAGGTTTCGGGAGAACTAAAAGCAGATATCGGCTTAATGACAGTTGATGGAAATTTGTTTGCCGCCATCCACATTTCCAAAAACAAAAAACCTACTGAATCTGCTGATATTCAATATCGCAAGCAAGGCGTTATTTATATTCAAATCGCACCTAATGAGGATCATTTGGCAAGCATTCAAAAACCATTTTATGTGGGTGCTTGCCTAAATCCAAAGTGTAAGACTTGCGGGAGTTTTCAATATGATAAAAGCTTAGTCATCGTTCAATCCAAATGCTGGAAATGTAGTGGCGACATGAAGGTAGCGGTATTGGATTGTGGCGGCGGTCACTATCCAGGGCCGGATGATTTTACCGAAGCTGAATTAAATATAGCGCGCCAAAACGGAGCCGTAATTCAAAGTAATTATAGTAAAACAGCACACAAAAGTTATCTTTCAAATACTTGCCCAAACTGCCAGGCGATGACAGGTGACCATTATCTCTTTACCGACCACTTTACCGAGGCGATGTATGGCTATTATAAATACGAGCGCATCCCGGTAGGATACTTTTGTGAAAATTGTTATTGGAATAAATAAATCGCATTTTAAGCAGTTGAGTTCTTGACAACACCTTCAAAATGCGAACCTTTGACAACAGGGATTAATTTGTTCGATGCGTTACGTTACGGGCTTACATATATTACTATGTTTCATTATTAACTGTATGTATGTCTTGTCGTAAAAAACTGTAAAAATCCCAAAGAAATAAAACTAAAGCTAGAGAAGTAACCCATACGCATAGCAATGTCAAAATAGTATCAAGAGAATTAGGGATATCTAAAGATTGGATTATTATTGGCAATAATACTCCTGACATCATTATTACAAATAAGCTATTAAATGTAGCCTGAAGACTTTTAGGAACACCAGTATTGTATTGGGTCAATTCAATTAGTTGAGTTAGGTACAATTCATGAAATTCCGCTCCGATTTCTGCTAATATTTCCCTATGGAAATCCTTACCTTTATATTTCGTGTCGATTCTTACTAATGTTTCTGTAACATCATCAGCAAATAAAGGCGATATATTACTATCATGAAATTGGCCTTTTCCATGCTTTTCGAATCTTCCTTCCAAAAGATACCAAATCATATTACTTGGCGAATAGTAATTATATAATTCGTCAACAGTGTAGTTAAATCTAATAGCCTTGTCAGTCGCCCAAGGCAATCCATCTGTAAAATTAGGGTCGCCGTAAAGCGCTTCCATCGCTGTATATAAATCTATTGTGCTATGAGAAATATGTTTTTCTTCTAACCAAAATTGGGTTGAAAGTTTATCCGAATTGTCTGTTTGATTATGTAATCGCGCGTAGTTTAATCCAGGATATTGCTTTTTAAACTGAGTTATGTCGTCATAATGAATCCAAAAGTTGCTGCTTCTCATGACATAAAACAATAAGCGCCTGAAATTTGTCAATTTATTAGAAAGATTGTCTATTTCAACTTGCCTATTAGTTCTTTCTGAACGAAGATTAAAAATTTTTGAAGATAGATAAGCTATAACAAATGCTGAAATAATTCCTGCTACAGTAATAAGATAATCTTGTATATTAAGAATTCTTGAGTGTGGGGCAGGATGTGTCAACATTAACATTGCTACTACTACAGCAAAAATGCCTGTTAAAATTTGCTTTAAATAGCGGCTTATAAATCTCATTACACCTTTTACTAACTAACCATATTTTGCTAAAGTAAAAAATTAAACCTAAACTGACTGGCTACAAAATCGCTTTACCAAAGCAGGATAGTTCTTTAGATGGTTGCGAGCTTCTATCTATAGATTTTTTTTAAACGAAGATGTCCTCTTTATAATTATCTTTGAAATAAGCGTTTTAGCATATAGATTTATATTAAAGAACAGAACTATGATAAAAAATATTAGCGCGGCTCAAACATCTGAAGATATCATCGAAATCATACACCCTAAATTAAAAGATAAAATTTCAAGCGATGATTTAGAAAAAATTGCACAAAATATTATGATGGCAGAAAAATACTTTAAAGGCGAAGTTTTTATGAAACCGGAAGATCTTATTGCTACAAGAATATATTCTACAACTATAAACCAGATTACACTGATCGACTATAATGGTAATAGTTACAAGGCAACTGAATAGACTACATTACTTTAGCCAATCAAACCTGGTAATAGAACATTTCATGTACAAAGGTGCCGCCACAAGCGTAATGATACGGGCGTGCTTGACTTCTGCCAGCTAAGAAACAATCCAAATTTATGTTAACCCTCTAAAAATTTAAATAATTGATAATCAATTATTTAAATAGACTGAAAATTAAAAAGTGTTAAGTTGTGTTAACCCTAATGTACTCATTAAAACTTCCGCATTCGGCATTCCGACTTCCGCACTCAATACTACTTTCCGTGCAACACTTTCCAGGCCGGCTCATAAAATATTTACCGGCCATTTACCATTACAAAACGAATTTTTTTTTCTTAGTTTTACGAAAAGAGAATAATTGTCTTTTTAACAACAATTATAAACACTGTAAGTATTTCTATGAATATTAAACGCAAAGCATTGCTGCTGGTGCCGGGCCTTGTAATTGTGGCAGTATCAGGTTTACAAGCACCTGCCGCTACAGCGGTGGCCAAAATTGATGGTACGCTCCAAAGCGATACTACACGTAGTATTGCGCCATACTTTACACCGGCAACGGCATCAAAAAAAACACCAAATGCTGAAGGATTTATTCAACGCTGGTTATTGTTAGAACCCATTAACAAGCCAACCCGCACCAATACTATATTTACCGACAGCTACCTGCGAGCAGCGTTTGCAACCGAGTATTTCCCCAACCAGTTTACAGTTATTCCTAAAGATGGGGAAAAGGTAAAGGTTGGCGTGCAGGAGTTAGCCTGGCACGCATTGGAGAGCACCAATTTCAATGTCAAGCTATTTCGTTTTGCTGATGGACTAAAGAAGCAAACCTATGGCGTTTTGTTTTGGGCGGTAACCATAATTAACAGTCCGCGCGAAATGAAAAATGTACGGATGGCAGTTGGGTCAAATGCAGCGTCTATATGGTGGGTAAATGGAAAGGAAGCGTTGCTGCTTTCGGGCGACAGGCGCATGGTGATGGATGATGGCGTTTCCACCCGTTTAACACTTAACAAAGGAAACAACGTCATTCGCGGCGCGGTGATCAACGGCCCTGGCATGAGTGATTTTTGTGTGCGCTTCCTGGATGAAAAGGGAGAGCCCATAAAAGATATTACGATCAGTTATAAATGAAATGCTTGTGCTGTTTACAGCTAATTTTTGCAGAAGTTAACGTTATTATGAAATTAAGAATTAAAATATCGGGCACAATAGCCCTGTTTGCAATATGGTCGGTCCAAACGGTGAAGGCACAAGTTGGCAAACCATTTATACATGATCCGTCAACCATTACAGAAAGTGACGGAAAGTATTACACATTTGGTTCGGGCGGCGGCGGATTAATATCTGAAGACGGCTGGACATGGAATAGTGGTGCCGAGAGACCGGGAGGCGGAGCTGCCCCTGATGTAGTAAAAATTGGCGATCACTACCTAATGGCCTACGGTGCCACCGGCGGCGGTTTAGGCGGCGGGCATAATGGAAGAATACTCACTATGTGGAATAAAACGCTCGACCCAAAATCGCCCGATTTTAAATTTTCGGAAGCCGTGGTAGTTGCTTCGTCCGATGGCCTGGAGGATAATGACGCGATAGATCCCGGGCTTTTGCTGGACCCAACCGATGGGAAGCTATGGTTGTCCTACGGCACTTATTTCGGGTTCATTCGCCTTGCCGAGCTCGATCCCAAAACAGGAAAACGGGTAGAAGGTAATAAAGCGATAAACATAGCCATCGATTGCGAAGCTACCGATTTGATATATCGCGATGGATGGTATTACCTGCTGGGAACGCATGGTACCTGTTGTGATGGCCCAAACTCAACCTATAATATTGTTGTTGGCCGCTCCAAAAAAGTAACCGGCCCATACATGGATAACATGGGGAGAGATATGTTAAAAGGCGGCGGGAAAATGGTAGTCGCGGCCGGCGAAAGATTGATAGGCCCCGGCCATTTTGGACGTATGGTTTTGGGGGATGGCATTGAAAAAATGTCCTGCCATTATGAGTCGGACCTGGACCAGGGAGGCCGGAGCGTATTGGGTATTCGCCCTTTGCTATGGAAAAACGGGTGGCCCGTTGCAGGCGATAATTTCAAAGCCGGAACTTATGAAATTGAATCGGAACGAAGAGGATATGCCTTAGAATTAGGCGTTGATTTTGTACGAATGGCAGGTATAGCGCGTGGCCCCAATCGCAACAGCGATGAACCGGTGAAGCCCGTGGCGTCCCAGGAATTAGCAGATGTACTTAAAACCTGGCCAACCGGCAACATTGGCCTAAGAATAGGCGACTATATGTTTCGCCCGCATCAGAAATGGACCATTACTCCGGTTCACGGTATGGGATACCTGGGCGGACCCTATTATAAAATAACAATAGCAGGCACAGACCGCGCATTGGCCGCAACGGCAGACGCTGAAGTGACAACGGTGCCGGCATTTACCGGCGCGCCCGAACAATTATGGCGGATAGACCAAAACATCGACGGTACCTATAGAATAATGCCTAAGGTAGTGCCAAATTTCAAAGAACAATTAGCGCTGGTATCTTCCGGGGATAGCACACCCACATTGGCAAAATATGATTTGAATAGCGATAATTCCAAATGGAATTTTAAAGCACATTGATACCCAGACTATCCCTGCGTTAGCCGAATGTTTCATCCCCACTATCATTTTTTTTCAGATTTATAATCTGCGGGAATAATGCTTTTATTGGGATTACAAATCCCGTATTATCTTAGTCCGGGATTGCAAATCCGGACTAACAGTGATGATTGAGACCTATCAAAACCGAAGATCTTTGAATTAGTCATTTTTGCATAAATTTGTTTAAAAGAATAAAAATGAGTGTATTAAATTATCCTTTAAGCAATGTGCAAATTGAACTGATGAAGTTATTTAGTACCAATATGTCTGATAAAGAAGTTATTGAATTAAAAGATCTGTTAGCTAACTACTATGCCCAAAAGGCCACTGAAGAAGCGGATGCTATTTGGGATAAAAAAGGGTTGACTGATTTGGATATGGATCAATGGCTTAACGGTAAATCCTAAAATACCAACGCTAAGGATAGATGAATTCAAAGAGTTATTAAATCGAACAGGGGTTTGAAGACTACTTGCATAGTCGTCCGAAGTCAAGGGCTTCGGACAGCGGGGTTACACATCTTGTTGGTGTTGTCACCATCAATCCTTTTTCTGTGCAAAAAGCCAGTCCCATAGGCCCGGGGTAATACTCACCTGGTACCAGATGTTGTGTCCTTCATTTGGGTACTCTGTATATTTGGGCTTTTGGCCTGACCGCTTCATACCTTCAATCATGCCCCGCGAACGGGCAACCCTAACGTTTTGGTCCTTGGCGCCATGGAACGCCCACACCGCCACATCAACAATTTTTGGGGCAAGTTTAGGATCTTCGCTACCACTAACCGGTATCGCAGCAGCGAACAGGTCCGGCCGGGTACATATAAAATGCCACGCGCCGGCCCCACCCCTTGATATTCCTGTTACATAACGCCTTTTTGCATCTATTGAAAACACGGTATCCAACGCGATGATTGCCTTATAAACCAATGTATCCACCGATGGGTAATTGGGCACACCTCCCCAACCTGACCGTGGCGGGCAGTTGGGCACAAAAAGGAACGCCGGGTATTTTTTTCTGTTGCCGTCGGTTGATAATATGTCAGCTGCCGCAGCGCCATCCATCTGCAAAATCTTATCGGTGCGATCGGTACCGGGCAGGCCACCATAAGGAAGGTTTACCACCAACGGGTACTTCTTTTTTGGATCGTAATTTAATGGCTTTAATAGATGATAAAACAAGGTATCACCTTTGCTATTCACAAACGTCCGGGATTCAAATAGCTTGGCCATCTTCTTTGCATTTTCATAACCTTGCTTGCCCCAATATATAGCCGAAAAACCCTGGTAAGTTACCATTGCCCCAAGTATTACCGCAGTCATCAGCGCCAATGCTTTTACCAGGATCAATCTGTCTTCCCAAGGATCGTCGACAGCGCTACCGGCATTTGCTTTATTTAACAGCTTTAGTTCATCCCGAAAATTCATTATCAGCGGGACCGGGGCTAAGCCACCTGCGATGAGGATACATAATAGAATTTTTCCCGGAACGCTATTATCAGTAAGTGGTGCAAGTTTGAATAACAAGGGCAACACAACCGATAATATTAAAACCAGGTTTATGGTGGCCATGAAAGCGCCTGCTATCCTTAACCAAACTTTTTTCCGGGTTCCCGAAAACAAAAGCGTTAAAGCATGGATGGTGTTGGCGCCCAAATAAATAAAAACTACCGGTTCATAATAGCCTGATGGGCTTTTTGACAACAGCATCATCAAAAAAATACCGACATAACATAGGCTTGCTATAGTGGATAGTATCAAGGTATAGAAGGCGGGCCAATACCCTCGGTAATGATAATACCTGAGCATTACTATTGCCGCTGTGACAGAAACCAAGTTCGCAACCAAAACCCAGGCGAAAATTGAAGGTTCGTTATAAAGTTGAAGGCCAAACAGGAACCGGTCGGTGTTTTGGAGCAAACCACAACCCACAGTTAATCCTAAAAAAAAGATACCAAATTGATAAAGACTTTTATTCATAGTTATGCTGATTTACCAGGAACTCAGCGCAGGGTCCTCTGCGAGAGACCCTGCTGGAACTGGAATATAAATAACTTATTATCAATTATTTAAATAGATTTAAAACCGAATTGTGTAAATTTATGTTAACCCTCTTGGCACTCAATAAAAACTTCCGCACTCAACACTCCGACTTCCGCATTTAACTCATTCAACATTCCGACTTCCGCATTCAATACTACTTCCCATGCAACACCTTCCAGGCCGGCTCATATTTATCACCTTTAACCCAGTGTATCTCGGCAGTATCATCGCCAATGTATTTTGCCGACAGGATAAACGAGTTGATATATTTCATGGCATAATCCAAATCAAAATTGCCCACCTCATCGCTTAGCTGGTGGTAGCGCTTGTTGATCTCAGCATCAAACTTACGCATACCTAAGCTATAGGTAGGCGCGGGTATACCTTTTACAGCCAGTTGCGTGTTATCGCTACGGTCAAACAGGTTTTGCTCGGGCGCCGGGTCGGGCAATGCCGTCAGGTCATAAGCCACACACGCCTTCCTGATCAGGTCATCTTCCGAAGTACGGCCCAACCCAATTACCGATACCAGCTTGGTATCGTTATAGCTTGCGTTATCAATATTTAAATTGTACACCATTTTATCCAACGGCACCGGCGGATCGGATGCGAAATATTTACTGCCCAGCTCACCTATCTCTTCGCCGGTATAAGCAACAAACATGATGGAGCGTTTGGTTGGGTGCAGCGCGAAATAGCGGGCGGCATCTATTACAGCCGTAGTGCCAATAGCGTTGTCGCGTGCGCCGTTGTAAATGCTGTCCAGCTTACCTTCTTCCATCTTGCCGCCTTTCAACACACCCAGGTGGTCGTAATGGGCAGATAACACTACGTATTGGTCTTTCAGCTTGGCATCCGTACCCTCAACGTAGGCAACCACATTTTTTACCGGTGTTATTACCGATACGCTGCCCGAAACATCGAGGGTGGCGGTTGCAGTTTGTCCTTTCAGGCTGCCATCGATGTCGTTTACCATAAACGCCGGTATGGCATTTCTCCCGCCTACCATCCGGTGCGCGTTCTTTAGCCGTTGGGTAGATTGCGCCCAGGTAGCATTACCCACCTGTTTAAACCGTTCTATCAAAGCAATGCCGCCCTTGTCCTGCACCATTTTCACTTTTGCAGCGGTCATGCCGCTGGCTTCGCGGTAGCCTGTAGTATCGTTCCGGCCCATATCGGCTATCACTATTTTACCATTCAGGTCCAGTTTATCCAAATCTTCCTTCAACCCATGCCCGGCATAGATCACCGGCGCGTTTAGCTTCACATCACCGCCCTGTATCTCTATTAGGCCATCGTTGGCAGCAAATAGTTTACCATTTACCGTCAACCCGCCGGTTTTTGCAGGAGTGAACGTATTCAATTCAAAATTCTGGAAATAGTCGCTGGTGCCGGGCAATTCCTTTAAGCCAAGGCTGCGGTAGGCCTCGCTGATATAGCGCGCGGCAATATTGATCTCGGGGCGCATGGTAGCGCGGCCCTTCAATTCATCCGAAGCCAGGAAACGCAGCGGCGCAAGGCCAATGGCAGGCGTGTTTATCTTATCAATTTCCTGTTTAAGGGCGGCTTGCGCCATGCAGGTAACGGTACCCAATACCAGCGATGCCAGCAATACGGGTGTTTTAAGCGATAGAGTCATGTTTGGTCGGTTAATTCAGGTGATTGTTCAAATCTAAGTAAAAAAGAATTATGTTGAATGCCGAAGTCGGAATGCGGATTGCCGATTGCAGAATGTAGATAATCAATAAAGCGCGTTGTCATGGTGAGCCTGTCGAACCATCGCGCGGCAAAGGCATTTAAGCACATCCTTCGACAGGCTCAAGATGACAGCCACCACACTACAAAATAATAATTCAAAGATAAATTCTATTTGAACGAAAAATCAAAAGTCTCCCCTACCGGGGGAGATTATTCGCTGTTTGTTGTAATTTTAAGGTGCTCATGAAGGCCATGCCGTTTAGAGGGGGCTAAGACAAGCCATCGTATCATAAAAAACCATAGGATAATATTATTCTTAATAATCGTTATATTTGACTAATTAACTAAGTAATATGAAAGTTAGTGAAGTAATAAATGTTGACAAAGATATTTTAGGCGGCACACCTGTTTTTATGGGAACAAGGGTTCCTGTTAAAAATCTTTTTGATTATTTAGAAGCGGGCGACTCTTTAAATGATTTTTTAGACGACTTTGATTATATCCCAAAAGAATATTGTCTTACCATCTTAAAAGTTTCGGAGCAATTACTTATTGATGCACAATTGCATGAAAATATTAATTGACGAACAACTTCCTACTAAACTTAAATACAGGTTTATCGAATTAGGTCACGAAGTCTCAACGGTTCGGGATATGGATTGGCTTGGAAAGAAAAACGGAGACCTGTTAGAATCAATGTCCACAAATAATTTCCAGGTGCTGATTACCAATGATAAAAATCTATACTATCAGCAAAAAATAAGCACATTAAAAGTTTGCATCGTTAATATTAACTCCAAAACCAACAGGTATTCTGATGTTATGGAAGTTATAGAACCGATCAAAAACAAACTTAAAGAAGTTGAAACCTATTTAACAAAAACAAACGGCGGCTATTTCATCGTTTAAAACTGTTCAACTTGTTTACCAATAATCCCTAAAATATTGGGTACTTTCGCATAAATACTACCGCATGTCAAAAAAGAAAAACAGTTCTACTATCGACCAGGTACTCACCCAAATGGTGCTTGACATCTTTGAGCAGAACGGAAATACGCCATTAAACTACAAACAGGTTTCGGCCAAATTGAACATCCGCGATCCTGATGCAAAATATACCATACTCGATATTTTAAAGGAAGAAGCCTTTAAACAAGTTTTAAAAGAAGTTACGCCCGGTAAGTTCCAGTTGTTGGAATTAAAAACATTTATTGAAGGCAAGGTTGATCTCACCAATGATGGCTCGGCATTTATTGTTACCGATGATGAAGCGGAAAGCGACATTTTTGTCGCCCCGCGCAAGTTACGTAATGCCCTAAACGGCGACCGCGTTAGGGTTTACGTGTACGCGATAAGCAAAGGCAAGCGCAAAGAGGGAGAGGTAATTGAAATACTGGAACGTGCCAAAATGGAGTTCACGGGTATTGTGAAACTTTCAGACCGTTTTGCATTCTTCATCCCCGATGACCGCAAAATGATGCATGATATTTTTATTCCGATGGCCGCTCTAAACGGTGCCAAGAACGGGATAAAAGCCATTGCCGAAATTACCGACTGGCCCACCGGCGCTAAAAATCCCATCGGTCGCATAAAGCAAGTGTTGGGTGTGCAGGGCGAGAATGACACCGAAATGAACGCCATCCTTGCCGAATATGGCTTTCCCCTCTCCTTCCCTGCCGAAGTGGAACATGAGGCGGAAGCAATATCAGATGTGATCACGCCGCAGGAAATTGCCAAACGGCGTGATTTTAGAAATGTCACCACATTTACCATCGACCCATTTGATGCAAAAGATTTTGATGATGCTTTATCATTTAAAGTATTGGAGAATGGCAACTACGAGGTTGGTGTGCATATAGCTGACGTATCGCACTATATCATTCCTGACTCGGCGTTGGATAAAGAAGCATTTGATCGCGGCACGTCCGTTTATTTGGTCGACAGGGTTATACCTATGTTGCCCGAACGTTTATCAAACGGCTTATGTTCGTTACGCCCAAAAGAAGATAAATTATGTTTTTCCGCTGTATTTGAGCTGGACGAGAACGCCTATATCATTAACGAATGGTTCGGTAAAACCGTTATCCACTCCGACAGGCGTTTTGCCTACGAAGAAGTGCAGGAAGTTATTGAGAACCAGGCCGGCGATTACGTCAAAGAAATATTGAAGTTAAACGCGCTGGCCTATAAACTACGCGAACGCAAATTTAAAAACGGCGCCATCAGCTTTGAAACTACCGAAGTTAAATTTTTGCTTGACGAAAAAGGCAAGCCTACAGGTGTGTATGTAAAGGAACGCAAGGATGCCCATAAACTCATAGAAGATTTCATGCTCCTGGCAAACCGCAAGGTGGCCGAACTGATAAGCAATAAAGGCAAGGGCAAACATAAATACACCTTTGTTTACCGTGCGCATGACTCCCCAAAACCCGAGGCTTTGGCCAGTTTCGCGCAGTTTGCGGCAAGGTTTGGCTACAAGATCAATACCAAATCCGACAAGGAAACCGCCAAATCGCTTAACTTTTTGATGGAGGATGTGGAAGGAAAAAAAGAACAGAATGTATTAACACATTTGGCTATCCGCTCAATGGCGAAGGCTATTTATACCACCAAAACCAGCAGTCATTATGGTTTGGCGTTTGATCATTATACCCACTTCACCTCTCCTATCCGCCGTTACCCCGATGTGATGGTGCATAGGTTGCTGTTTCACTATCTCAATGGCGGTCAGTCGGTTAGCGCGGAGCATTATGAGAAATTGTGCCAGCATAGTTCGCAAATGGAAAAGAAGGCGGCTGATGCCGAACGTTCGTCCATCAAATACAAACAGGCCGAATATTTAAAGGACCAGGTGGGCGCTGTTTACAGCGGTGTAATATCGGGCGTTACCGAATGGGGCATGTATGTAGAGATCATTGAAAATAAATGCGAAGGCATGATACGCCTGCGGGATATTACAGATGATTTTTATACTTTAGACGAGAAAAATTACGCTATAATTGGCCAGCGAAAAAAGAAGCGTTACCAGCTGGGCGATGAGGTACAAATACGCGTTAAAAATGTTGACCTGACCAAGAAACAGATCGATTTTTCATTGGTTCAGAGTTAGTGAGTGGTTGATCAATAAATGAAGAAATTAGACGAATTACAGGATATCATAAGCGAAGCGGTTACTAAACTAAGCTTTCCTATATGTCCCGCCGAATTATACGAACCGATAAGCTACATCCTCTCGATGGGCGGCAAACGTATGCGCCCGGCCCTGCTTTTAATGGCCTGCGACCTGTTTGGCGGCGATGTGGATGAAGCATTAGCGCCTGCATTAGCTATCGAAGTATTCCATAACTTCACATTGATGCATGATGACATTATGGATAATGCGCCCCTGCGCCGTGGGCGAACTACGGTACATGAGCGCTGGAACAAAAACGTAGCCATCCTATCAGGAGATGTTATGCTGATAGAGGGCTATAAGCTGATGATGCAGGTAAAAAACAACCTGCTGCGGCAGATATTGGACATCTTTAATAACACCGCCGTAGGCGTTTGCGAAGGCCAGCAGTTTGATATGGAGTTTGAAACCCGCCAGGATGTTTCAATTCAGGAGTACATCACCATGATTCGCCTTAAAACCGCCGTTGTATTAGGCGGAGCCTTAAAAATAGGTGCTTTAATTGGCGGCGCGGATTTAAAAGATGCCGAACTGCTATGCAACTTCGGCGAAAACTTAGGCATTGCTTTTCAACTACAGGATGATATACTGGACGTTTACGGCGATCCCGAAAAATTCGGCAAACAAGTTGGCGGCGATATCATATCGAATAAAAAGACATACCTGTTGATCAAAGCATTGGAACTGGCAAAGGACGATCGGTCGATTGAATTAACGGGCTTACTTGTCAACAAACAATTTGACAATACCGAAAAAGTAACCGCAGTAACGAATATTTACAACAGCCTGGAAGTCCGTCAATACGCCGAGACCGAAATGCAGGATTATGCCGATAAAGCGTTCAAAGCCCTTGATGCCATTAACCTGCCCGAAGACCATAAACAATACCTTCGCGACTTTGCCGATGGATTGATGGTGAGGGAGAATTAGATTTATTTGAGTATGAAAAAAATCTTACTACTTATTGCTATATTGCTGTTGTTTGCTGTAGTTATTAAAGCTCAAAATAAAAATCCGGTTGATACGACCGTATATACAAATGCAGAAGTACAGCCTACGTTCCCCGGAGGTATGCAGAAACTTTACCAGTTTATTACAGAAAATCTTAAACCAACCGGCGATAAAGGTTTTGTTCCACTCAGTTTTATTGTGGAGAAAGATGGCAGTTTAAGCCACATAGCTGTCGGCAGGCATCTGTCCGATAGCGCAGATAAAGAAGCCGTAAGGGTTATGAGCACATCGCCAAAATGGACACCTGCCACCACTCATGGCAACCAGGTACGGCTCATGTATACTATACCTATACGCTTTAACTAATTCGTAACAGATCAATGATTAAGAAATAATTATATTTGATCTATGAAAAGATCTTTGCTGATTATTCTTCTATCATTCACCTGCATTATTGTAAAGGCTCAAAGCAATCCCGAATCAAAAACCGATACGACCATATTCACTTCCACCGATGTTGAAACCGTTCCCGAATGTTCCGGCGGTTTTGAACGCTTTGCCAAATACTTGGCAAATAACAAACAAATGACCAGCTTGCATGATAAGGGCATTGTTTATGTCCAATTTGTTGTGGAAACGGATGGTAAACTAACACAGATAAAAGTTGTAAAAAGCTTATCTGCCGATGCGGATAAGGTAGCGGCGTCGGTAATTCGCAATTCGCCGTTATGGAAACCCGGTATAAAGAACGGCCAGGCTGTCAGGGTGCAGTGTACATTGCCCTTGCATTTTAAAGGATAAAATCAGTAGCTTTATCTTAATAAAGCTTATATTTCAAAAAAGTCCAATACAGCGGAGGTTCACTATGAAACCACTTTTATTAATTCTTGTCGCTACACTATTCTCTATTAATTTATACGCCCAAAAAGCAGATACAACTGATAAGATTTATACCACCCCTGTCCAGGTTATGCCCCGGTACCGTGGCGGCGAAGAGGGCCTGCGGTTCAGGCTGGAACATATCCGCTACCTTTTTGAGGACCGGGTGAAGGATATACAGGGCAAAGTATTGGTAATGTTTGTTGTTGAAAAAGACGGCAGCCTTAGCAATATTAAAATGATTCGTGGCCTTTCGCAGGAACAGGATAAAGAGGTACTAAGAGTAGTTACCAACCTGCGCAAATGGAAGCCCGGTATGCAGGATGGCAAACCGGTACGGGTGCAATTAGCCATCCCGATAGATTTTAAACTGATCAAATCTTAACTATATTAAAACATCTGCTATGCGCAAAATCTTTACGCTCCTTGCATTGTTGGCTGCAAGCCAATTATATGCACAAAAACAAAAAACATTAACCAGCGGCGGGCCATTAAAGCCCGAGCAGGCCATAATGGACATCAGGCATTATACCATCGCGTTGAATGTCGATCCCGCGCAAAAATCAATAGATGGGTACACTACGGTTGATATGATAATGTCGAAACCAACAAAGGTGATCTTATTAGATCTACTGGATTCATTCAAAGTGAGCAAGATATTGGTTAACAGCAAGCCGCAGGTTTTTGACTATAAAAACAATATGCTCACCATCAATATGGATAAGGAACTGCCCGCCGGTAAGGCAAGCGTACAGGTATTCTACGGCGGTAAACCCCACGTTGCCCGCAGACCACCATGGGACGATGGTTTTATATGGAAAACAGATTCTTTAGGCCACCCTATTGTTGAAATAACTGCGGAAGCAGCCGGCGGGAAACTATATTTCCCCTGCAAAGATAGCCCGTCAGACGAACCAAATGAAGGTGTCGACCTCATCATTACCGTACCAAAGGACCTGGTTGTTGCCGGGCCGGGATTAATGATCAACAAAACTACAAAAGACGATAAGGCAACCTTTCATTGGAAAACCAATTACACTATCAATAACTACAGCATCGTATTTGATGTTGCCGACTACGCTGTTGTAACCCGTACCTATACCAGTGTGCTGGGCCGTAAAGTACCTATGGTGTTTTATGTTTGGAAATATCATGAAAACAAGGCGGCTTATCACCTGCAATTATTAGAGAAATTTGCCCATGAGCAGGAGAAATATTTAGGAGAATACCCCTGGGCAAAAGAGAAAATAGGAATTGTGGAAACCACGCATTTAGGTATGGAACACGAAATGATGAACGCCTACGGTGCTAAATTTAAGTATACAAAAGTTGGCGGCGAGGATTATGACGACCTGATGCACCACGAATTTAGCCACGAATGGTGGGGCAATAAGGTAACCGCCAAAGACTGGGCCGATTACTGGATACATGAAGGAATAGGTACTTACGCGGATGCTTTATATATTAAAGAAGTCGCCGGTGAACAAGCCTATATTGATCACTTTAAACGAACCCGCTTTGGTAATAAAATACCGGTTGTATTGGGTAAAGACCTTGATGAAGAAGCTGCCTATAACCAGGACATTTATGGTAAAGGTTCTTTCTTTATGCACACGTTGCGTTATGTATTTGGCGATGATAGCCTATTCTTCCGTACATTGAAAGGCTTTGTAACCTCACCAAAATACACCTACGATAATATGGTTACTACGGCCGATGTGCAGCAATATTTCAGCGAAAAATCTGGCAAGGACCTGAAACCATTATTCGATATGTATATCTATTCGGTTAATTTACTGAATGTGCGTGTTAAAAAACAGGGCGATGATACCTATTTGGTGCAATTGCAAAACATGAGTATGCCGTTACCAATGGAGATCACTACCGATGGCGTAACCAAGCGATTAATTGTAGACACCAAAGGCATTACCGTAACCAGCAAAACCCCACCGGTAGTTGATGCGAATAATTATTATTTGAAGAATGCTATTGTTACGGATTAACCCTCTTTGTCATTGCGAGGAGCGTGGCGGGTGGTGTAGAGGGTAGCGACGTGGCAACCTCATCGCAGGGTTAACAAAGCCACGAGGTTGCTTCAACCGCGCTTGCCACTTCACAGCCGCTGTTTCGCAATGACAAAAGTCGGCAACAAAAAAAGAGCCCATATCCAAATCAGATACGGGCTCTTTTAATATTATAAACTTTCGCTAATTATTCAGCGGCTGCTTCTTCGCTATCAGCTGCTTTCTTTTTAGGAGCTGCTTTCTTTTTTGGAACTTCTTCTGCTACCGGCGCTGCTGCTTCTGCAACCGGCGCTTCTGTTTCTGCAATAGGTTCAACTGCTACTGCTTCTACTGCTGCAACTTTCTTCTCAGCTTTAACTGCCTTAACAGGTGCTTCAGCAACTTCAACAGGCGCTGTTTCGAAAGGTAGTACCGATACATAAGAGCGGTTATCTGCCTTCTTTTTGAAAGTTACCACACCTTCTGCCAAAGCAAATAGTGTATGGTCTCTGCCGATGCCTACGTTAAGGCCCGGGTTGTGCTTGGTACCACGCTGACGTACGATGATATTACCTGCAATTGCCGGCTGACCACCAAATATCTTGATACCTAAACGTTTGCTATGTGACTCGCGGCCGTTTCTGGAACTACCGGCCCCTTTTTTGTGTGCCATTTCTTATATCTTTATGATCCCGATGTTAACCGGGGTCGATTTTAAACTTAATTATAATGAAATCCCGGTGATCTCTATCTTGGTGAATTGCTGACGGTGACCGTTCTTCTTCTTGTAACCTTTTCTTCTTTTCTTTTTGAAGATAATTACTTTATCACCTTTTAAATGAGACAGAATCGTAGCTGATACCTTAGCGCTTTTCAAATCGGTACCCAATTTGAACTTACCTTCGTTTTCTGCTAACAACACATTGTCAAATTCAATACTAGCGCCCTCATCTCCTTGTAATCTGTGTACAAAGATCTGCTGGTCTTTAGCAACTTTAAATTGCTGTCCGGCTATACTTACTATTGCGTACATGGTTTGTTAATTAATGTTTTAAATTTCGAGGTGCAAATATAGGGAATATCATTTTAATACGCAACACACCTTTTATTTTTTCTCACGGGCCTCCGCCTTATCCAATATCGTTTGTATTTCCTTGATAACCATACCATCAGCCTCAACCAGCTTTTGCGGACCATTATACTCCTGGTCGTACATTACTTTTTTGTTGGTTCGCTTATAATTAAAGGCGATATAATAATGCAGCGGCTTATGCCCTGCGCCATCCACGGTATCTTTTTCCATAACCTGGTTTGAGGGAAAATCCCAAAAACCCAGATCGGCAACCTTGTGGTGCAGGTAGGATAGTTCCAGTTGCGTAAGATGTATCTTCGTCTTCACCAGCGAATCTTTAGCATTCACATACTGGTAATCGCCGGTCCTTGAATCATACTTATTTATCAAACTATCGCCCGGCCCATATTCAAACTGCATCGATTCAAATTCGGTAAACTTATAAGGCGCATGGCGAAAAACCATACTATAATAGTAACCGCAGTATAGTAGAAATGGAATAATAATGCTTATAGCAAGGAAGATTCTTTTGAATTTAGTGTCGTTCATTTTTTAATTATTGAATTATGGATTTATTGAATTATTGATTGAAGCATTTAATTATTTCTTGGCTGAAACCGTTTTGCGGGATGCGGATGCAATTTTAAGGATTTGATTTCCTTCGTCAACTAAATAATTTAAATCTGTTGGATTTACCACCTCTGCTTCTATTAAAACCTCCATCCAAAATACTGATTCGTCTGCTTCTTCAACAACAGTTGAAAGTTTGGAATGGAACTCAGCTTTTGACCTGGCCCGACAAGCCGCTCTATAGTTAGCACCGACTGATGAAGATGATCTTAATAATTGCCTGCCGATGATTTTAGCTTCTTCGGTCTTAGGTAACGTTCTAAAAAATTTGATATTATCTACAACAAATTTCTTTGTCCGTTTTTTAAATACTTCAGCAAAATCTATTCTATCATTTTCCATAAATTAATCATTTATAACTAAAAAATCAACAACTCTATAATTCAATAACTAATAAACCATCCCAATCAATAATTCAATAATTCAATTATTCAATTATTATTCAAGTTCCCCTTCCCATTTACTCACTACGCCTGTTGCAATGGCGTTCCCTAATACATTAGTCGCGGAGCGCCCCATATCGAGTATCGGGTCAATCCCTATTAACAATGCAAGCCCCGCTTCCGGGATATTAAACATCGCCATCGTACCCGCTATAACCACCAATGCAGCGCGCGGAACGCCGGCTACACCCTTGCTTGTTAACATTAACACCAGCAACATGGTCAACTGCCTGTCGAACGATAAATGCATATTATAAGACTGCGCCAAAAACAGCGAAGCAAACGTCATATACATCATGGAGCCTGTTAGATTAAATGAATAGCCCAATGGCAATACAAAACTTACTATCTTATTGCTACAGCCAAAACGCTCCATCTCTAACAGTACCTTTGGATACGCCGCCTCGCTGGTCGAGGTGCTGAACGCGATAAGCACCGCATCTTTAATACTGCTTAACAAAGCAAATACACGTTGCTTTAACACAAAATATCCCGCAAAAACAATAATTGCCCAAAGAATGATCAATGAGAAATAAAACTCGCCGATAAATATGGCATAAGTTGAAAGTATCCCTAAGCCCTGCTTGGCAATAACGGCGGTTATAGAACCAAACACAGCTAACGGCGCCAATTGCATTACGTAGCCGGTTATCTTTAATATCACATGCGATATGGCATCCATTGCTTTAATAACAACCTCGCCTTTTTCACCAATGGCCGCCGTGGCTACACCGAAGAACAAAGCAAACACCACGATCTGCAATATCTCGTTGTTACTCATCGCCTCGAAAATACTTTTCGGGAACACATGGCCGATAAATTCTTTTAATGATAGCGCCGTTGCTTTAATACCCGTACTTAAGTGATTATCCGGCAACATCAGGTGCATAGCTTTGCCCGGCTCGAATAAGTTAACCAGTATCATTCCTAAGGCTAACGAAACCAGAGTGGCTATTAAAAACCAAAGTAATGTACGTCCGCCAATACGGCCAACAGCTTTTATATCGCCAACTTTGGCCACGCCTACAACCAGCGTGGTAAACACTAATGGCGCAATGATCATTTTAACCAGGCGTAAAAATATATCGCTTAATATGCTGAAGTATTCCACCTTATCCTCGCGTAGTTCATCGTTGGTTTTGCGGATTTTAACCTGTGCCACACGATCCGTTTTCAACGCTTTGTAGGCGGCAGTCGTGGTGTCTGTTGATGCGGTTAACTGCACATCATTGGCTTTAATACTTACCTCGGCGGCGGTAATTTTGCTGTTAAATTTGTTAATTACATTAACATTGTAAACATAACCCATTACCACACCGGCAACCAGCGCGATAAAAATATAAAGTGTTAATTTGCTCTTCTGCATATTGTTTGGTTGTGCTGTAAAACTAATCTTTTTTTGAGAACCATTGTAGAGCCAAGAACCAAGAGTCAAGAATCGAGAAATAGTTTGTAATTTTCAAACAAGCTGCATCAGCATTTGTATCATTTATTATCTTGATTCTTGTATCTTAACTCTTGATTCTAAAAACTCACTATCTTGGCTCTTGATTCTTGACTCTTGGTTCTAAAACAAAAAATGACTCCCCTAACTCACGGCTTACAGGATATAAAAAAAGAAATTCAGCACTTGCCATCAGAGCAGGTAGCCGAGTTGCTATTGCGCCTGGCCCGTCATAAAAAAGAGAATAAAGAATTACTGGCCTACTTATTATTCGAGGCTTATGATGAAGCAGCTTTTATTGAAAAAGTAAAAGGCGAAGCCGGGTTTATGTTTAGCCAGCTACCCGCGCAAAGCTATAACGCTGCCAAAGCCATGCGGAAAATATTAAGGTTATTAAGCAAATACAACAAATTCATGGCCTCCAAAGGAGCCGAGATAGAATTGCTTTTAAACTTTTGCACCAACTACCTGCAATACGCCGACAGGCGTACATCCTACAAGCCGTTGCGCTTAATATTAACCCGGCAACTGGAAAAAATACGCACCCTTATTGGCAAGTTACACGAGGATATGCAATTTGACTATAGCAACGATTATAACGCTGTATTGGAAGAAGCTGCAAACAAATTGCCGTGGATAAGCAAGGGGAGTTATTTATTGTAACATAAACGCGGCTTTATAGTCAAATAATGAATTATTCACTTAGTTTAGCAGCCGGGCGATAACTCACCTCCATAGGAGTCCTTTGGAGGTGAGTAATCACCGCCCTACAATTAAACAGGGGACTACTATTGAATTAAAGAAAAAACAAAAGTCTCCCCTACCGGGGGAGATTTAGAGGGGGCTTGAGGACTAATATTAAACTAAAGAGATAATCAAAAAGTCTCCCTACCGGGCGAGATTTAGAGGGGGCTGAGACTAATTATATAACTGACACGGTGACCGAAAAGGAAGCAGCATTTAAGAAGATATTTGAGGCTAATTCTAAAAAGATTTTCCACTTATGCTATGGTTATACCGGCGATGATGATGCCGCGAATGACCTGCTACAGGAAACCTTTTTAAAAGTTTGGCAAAACCTGGATAAGTTTCGCAACCAGGCCATGATATCTACCTGGATATACCGCATTGCTGTAAACACGTGTTTAACCTATCTGCGATCTGAAAAGCGGCAGGCAAAGGATGAACTTACCCCAGAACTGGCCGAAACACGCAAAGAAGAATTTTCTGAAAAGAACGAGCAGGTTGCCCTGCTCTATAAATGTATATCCAAACTGGAAGAATCAGAAAGAATTATTATCACTATGGTGCTGGATGAAATGCCCTACCCCGAAATTGCCGATATATCAGGTATATCCGAAGGCAACTTGAGGGTTAAAATTCATCGTATTAAACAAAGGTTAACAGAATTATATAACCAATATGAAAGACTTTGATCAATTGATGTCGGTTTGGCAGGGACAGCCAAAGCAGGATCAGCTTTCAGTGGATGAAGTGCTGAAGCAGGTTAAGAAGGGGGTGAGTAGCATGAGCAGGAAACTGTTATGGAACATCGCCAGTATGTCCATATCATTTACGGCTATTTTGGCGGTGATGTTGTTTGTCGCGTTCCGTTATTGGGTAACCTATTTGGGGATGGGCATTATTTTGATAACCATGATCTTGTATATTTTTATGATGATACGCGATTACCGCCTCATCCATAGCCGCGACATCACCATCAACCCAACCGATTACCTGCAACACCTGAAAGAATACCAAAAAAACCGCGCCGAGATATATGGATGGCTGTACTATATCTTCATATTATTGATTAGTTTAGGCATGGGCCTTTACTTTTTCGAGGTGCTGGAAAACGCCGCCCGAACGTTTAAAATAGTCGCTTATAGCTTTATAGGGCTTTGGTTTATATTCTGTTCCGTTTATTTAAGAAAACGCTTTGTAAGCCACGAGCAGGAAAAACTGAGTTTAATGGTGGATAGATTGGTACGGTTGCAGAGCCAGTTTGATTGAGAATAGCATTTAGCATATCTTAACATTTACAATAAAACCAATACCCATTTTTTTTATATTTTTGTCATGGATCGGAAAACCTTTTAAATACCTCCTATCCTTTATCCCGTTAAATGAATATATCAGTTATAGTACCTGTTTATGATGAGGTAGAATCGTTACCCGAATTAACCTCGTGGATAAGCCGGGTAATGGATGAAAATAAGTTTACTTACGAAGTGATATTGGTTGACGATGGCAGCAGGGACGGATCGTGGGATATGATCTTAAAACTGCAATCAAACAATCCTTTTATCAAAGGCATAAAATTCAGGCGCAATTATGGTAAATCAGCCGCGTTGAATGTAGGTTTTGATGCCGCGCATGGCGATGTGGTTATCACGATGGATGCCGACCTGCAGGACAGTCCCGATGAGATACCCGAGCTTTACCGCCGCATAACAGAAGAAAAATACGACCTCATATCGGGTTGGAAAGCTAAACGCTATGACCCGATAACCAAAACCATACCTACCAAGCTATTCAACGCCGCAACCCGCAAAATGAGCGGCATACATAACCTGCATGATTTTAATTGCGGCCTAAAAGCCTACCGTAAAGCGGTGGTAAAAAACATAGAAGTGTACGGCGAAATGCACCGTTATATCCCTGTTATAGCCAAATGGGCAGGTTTCACCAAAATTGGCGAGCAGGTGGTAGAACATCGCGCCCGCAAATACGGCAAAACCAAGTTCGGTATGAGCCGCTTTGTAAACGGCTTTTTAGACCTGCTTTCTATATTCTTCGTCGGCAAATTCGGCAAACGCCCCATGCATTTTTTTGGGACAATGGGTACTTTAAGCTTCTTTGCCGGTTTAGTATGTGCGATATGGATCGTAGCCGAAAAGCTATATACTATACATCAAAACGCAACATACAATCTGCATATCCCCTATCGCGATGCCACAAGTAATCCGCTGTTCTATATAGCGCTTGTTGCTATTATTTTAGGCTCACAATTATTCCTGACGGGGTTTGTTGCCGAGTTAGTATCGCGCAGTGCTTCCGAGAGAAATAAGTATCAAATTGAGGATACTATTTAATTTGAAAATTGGTTAATTTAAGAATTTGAAAATTGGTTAATTTGAAGATTTGAAAATTAACAATACCCACAAATAAAATTCATTTTCAAATATTCAAATTCTCAAATTAGCACATTGAAATAAAATGTTTTTCTCCATCATCATCCCACTATACAACCGCCCGCAGGAGATAAAAGAACTGCTGGATACACTGGTGCTGCAAAGCTACAAGCAGTTCGAGGTATTGGTGATCGAAGATGGTTCGGTAAAAGATGCAGCGGATATTGTGGGCAGCTTTGTTGGCAAGCTGGATGTGCGCTATTTTGTAAAAGAGAATGCCGGCCAGGGCTTCGCCCGTAACTTCGCATTCGAACGGGCAAAAGGCGATTACTTTATCATTTTTGATTCGGATATACTGGTGCCCGAAAATTACCTGCAAATAGTAAACGATTCCTTAACCGACAACTGGTTGGATGCATACGGCGGCCCGGACGATGCCCATCCATCATTCACCCCAACTCAAAAGGCTATAAGTTACTCCATGACCTCGCCACTTACAACCGGCGGCATACGCGGCGGTAAAAAAGGGATTGGGCAGTTCCACCCGCGCAGCTTTAATATGGGGATATCACGGCAGGTTTGGGAAAAAGCAGGCGGCTTTATTATTACCCGCCTGGCCGAGGACCTGGAATATAGCATCCGTATCCATGCTATGGGTTTTAAAATAGGTTTAATACCCGATGCCAAAGTATACCATAAACGCCGGGCCAATTTCTTCCAGTTTTATAAACAGATCCACTTTTTCGGGCGGGCCCGTATTAACCTTTATAAGTTCCATCCAACAGGATTAAAATTAATACATTTTTTCCCTGCGGTGTTTACTTTGGGATTGTTGTTCACACTCATTAGCAACATTTTGCAGTGGCCCATAGCCGAATTATGTAATATTATACTGGCACTTATTATTTTGTGGATATTTTTTCATGCATGGTGGAAAAATAAGTCAGCAAAAATTGCAATTTTGAGCATAATCGCTTCTTTTATCCAGTTAACTGCCTACGGGCTTGGTTTTATGCAGGATTTTTGGAAACGGTTGATATTAAAAAGATCATAAAATATGTATCACCCATTTTCTGTTGCGGAAACTGTTAAAACCGCATGGAGTATTTTGAAAAGAAACTTTTCGACTATTGCCGTATATTCATTAGTTGCTTTTGTAATTATTCTTGGTTGTGCTTTTTGTATATATGACCTGTTGGATGAAGGAATTTTAGTTTCAATCGGGATCCTCGTTTTATTAGTCGGCATCAGTTTTATTTTTTTAGGTTTCATAAAATTGGTTTTCCAGTTAATGGATAAGGAATTGTATGACTTTGAGTTTAGTGACATTGTCCCTAAAATAAAAATGCTTTTTAGTTACCTGGTTCTGTTGGTGATCGTCAGCTCACTTTCTATTATCATGACAAATGCAATTCATTCATTAAACGAAGGATGGACGCAAAGCTTGCTGGGTATATTCGTTGGGATATTTTTTCAGTTTTTCTTTTTGTTTTATTTTCCCATCTGTACATGTTTTATCGTTGATGATGAATCGGGGCCGTTTGAATCAATCGGACAAAGTTTTCAATTAATAAAAGGGAATTTCCTCAAATACCTTTTATTATTTGTTTTGATTGAAACCTTAATTTTTATTGGGTCGGTAACAATCATTGGGATGTTATTTGTAATGCCTTTTGTCAATATCTTATTGGTAGTTGCTTATCGCAAGCTTATTTACAGCCACCTGGATATAGATGACGACATTACCGAAACCTTATAGCTATGGGTTTAAAGGTAATACTAAGTAAGGTATTTGCCGCGTGGGTGAACAGGGATTTAAATAATATCCGCAATAACGCTTTAGTCCTTCAGCAAAAAACTTTTGAAAAATTAATCACCCAGGCCAAACAAACCGCGTTTGGAAATGACCATCAATTTGATAATATCCACACTTATGAAGACTTCAAAAAACACGTCCCTATCCGCGATTATGAAGAACTGCGCCCTTACATCGACCGTGTAGTCGCTGGCGAAGAAAATGTGCTTTGGCCGGGCAAGCCTGCCTATCTTACCAAAACATCGGGTACTACATCAGGCGTTAAATATATCCCTATCTCTAAAGAAAGTATGCCCACGCATATTACTGCGGCCCGTAATGCCCTGTTAAGCTATATTCATGAAACCGGCAAAGCTGATTTTTTAGATGGCAAAATGATATTTCTGCAAGGCAGCCCGGAATTGACAGATAAAGCCGGGATACCTACAGGCAGGTTGTCCGGTATTGTAGCGCACCATGTTCCCTCCTACTTACAAAAAAACCGCTTACCAAGTTACAAAACCAATTGTATAGAAGATTGGGAACAAAAGGTAGATGCGATAGTTGAAGAAACAAAAACAGAGGATATGCGCCTTATATCCGGCATACCGCCCTGGTGCCAGATGTATTTCGACAGGCTATCGGCAATTGCCGGCGGCAGGAAGATAAAAGACATCTTCCCCAACTTTAAACTGTTTGTTTACGGCGGCGTAAATTATGAACCATATCGCGCGCGAATGGAAGAGAGCATCGGTTTTGCTATCGACTCAATAGAAACCTACCCGGCATCTGAAGGCTTCATTGCTTTCCAGGATTCGCAAAAAGATAAGGGATTGTTGTTGATGGTTGATTCGGGCATATTTTATGAATTCATTCCCGCTGAAGAATACTTCAGCGAAAACAGGGAGCGTGTGAGCTTGAAAGAAGTGAAACTGGATAAGAACTACGCGCTAATACTAAATACAAATGCAGGCTTATGGGGCTACAGCATTGGCGATACGGTAAAATTTGTATCGAAAGATCCATACAAAATTATGGTAACCGGGCGTATTAAACACTATATCTCCGCCTTTGGCGAGCACGTAATTGGCGAAGAGGTTGAGCAGGCCCTGATGAGTGTTGCCAATGCAGAAGGCGTTGATATTGTGGAATTTACTGTTGCCCCGCAGGTAAACCCACCACAAGGGCAATTACCTTACCATGAGTGGTTTATCGAATTTGGCATTGAGCCCAATGATCTAAAGGCATTTAGCCTAAAGGTTGACAAAGCGCTGCAATTGAAAAATATTTACTATCTTGACCTTATTGCCGGTAACATTTTGCAACCTTTGGTAATCAAAAGCCTAAAGAAGGATACCTTTATTAATTATATGCGTTCGCAAGGCAAACTTGGCGGCCAAAATAAAGTACCGCGACTGGCAAACGACCGTAAGATAGCGGATGAGTTATCTTTGTTAACTAACTAATAGATTGAGTAATACGATTAAAAATATAGCCATTTTGGGTTCAACGGGCAGCATTGGTACACAATCGCTGGAGGTGATACGGGATAATGGCGACTTGTTCAAGATTTTTCTGCTTACAGCTAATTCGAATGCTGATTTGCTTATAGCGCAAGCGATTGCGTTTACCCCCGAGTATGCTATAATTTGCGATGAAACGCAGTACCCGGCGGTAAAACAAGCCCTCGCCCATTTACCAATAAAAGTTCTTTCCGGGCATTCAGCAATTGTCGAAACAGTAACTCACCCGGATATTGACATCGTACTAACCGCTATGGTAGGCTTCGCAGGTTTAGCGCCTACCATTGCCGCCATTAAAGCAGGTAAAGATATCGCGTTAGCAAATAAAGAAACCTTAGTGGTTGCAGGCGAATTAATAACAAGTTTAGCCAAACAACATAACGTTAAAATATTACCCGTTGATTCTGAACATTCAGCTATTTTTCAATGCGTGGCCGGGGAAGAGAATAATGCAATAGAGAAGATCATATTAACTGCATCCGGCGGCCCATTCAGGGGAAAAAATTTAGATTATTTGTCAACTGTAACCCGCGAACATGCTTTAAAACACCCCAACTGGGTAATGGGCGCTAAAATAACTATCGACTCGGCTACGTTAATGAACAAAGGGCTGGAAGTGATAGAAGCAAAGTGGCTGTTTGATTTGGAAGCCGAACAAATTGATGTTATAGTTCATCCTCAATCAATTATTCACTCTATGGTTCAGTTTGAGGATGGCTCCATAAAGGCGCAAATGGGTTTGCCTGATATGAAATTACCAATACAATATGCATTGGCCCATCCTGCACGTATCAAAAACAATTTTAAGCGTTTTGACTTTACACAGTATCCTAAACTAACGTTTGAAAAGCCCGATCTGGATACATTCCGCAACCTTGGCCTCGCTTACGAAGCATTAAACAGGGGCGGCAATATGCCCTGTATTATAAATGCAGCTAACGAGATAGCAGTAGCAGGCTTTTTGAACAATACTATCGGTTTTTTGGCGATGAGCGATGTGGTGGAAACCTGTATGCAAAAAATTACATACATCGCACACGCTACACACCATGATTATTTGAATACTGACAAAGAAACACGCATATTTGCGCAAAATTTAATAAACAAAAACGCCTTAAAAGGCGTAATAATTTGATATAAATACAGAATGAGTATAGTAATAATGGTTGGCCAGTTAATACTGGGACTTTCGATCCTGGTGATTTTGCACGAACTTGGCCACTTTATAGCCGCAAGGGCTTTTGGTATTAAAGTAGAGAAATTTTACCTGTTTTTTGATGCTTGGGGCTTCAGCCTTTTTAAGTTTACTTATAAAGAAGTTGAATACGGTATTGGCTGGCTGCCGTTGGGCGGGTATGTGAAAATTTCAGGAATGATCGATGAATCGATGGATACCGAGCAGTTAGCGGGTCCGCCGCAACCCTGGGAGTTCCGCTCCAAGCCGGCCTGGCAGCGTCTAATTGTAATGTTAGGCGGTATTTTCGTTAATGTTATTTTAGGCATATTTATTTTCTGGATACTTACAGCGAGGTTTGGCGATACTTATATCCCAAATTCAACCGCGCAATATGGCATTGTGCCCGGCACCATTGGCAAAAAAATGGGCCTGTTAGCCGGTGACAAAATTGTCGCGGTAAACGGTAAACCCGTTGTTAGGTTCGAGGATCTGACGACTTCAAATGTATTGCTTGACCATACAGTTTTAAGCGTTGAGCGCGGCGACAAGAAATTTAACATCACCGTCCCTCCTACCATAATTAACGACCTTTCAGATTATGGCCTGGAGCAATTTATAAGCAGCGCACCGCGCCGGAAGTTTTTGGTTGACTCCATTCTGCCAAAAAGTATTGCAGAAAAGGCCGGCTTGCAAAAAGGCGATAGCATTATAGCGATAAACAACACGAAAATTCAGTTTTTTGACGAGCTGCAATCCCAAATACAGGCAAATAAAAACAAAGCAGTAGAACTCACCATTAAGCGCAATAATGTGGAAGTAAAGTTGACAGCCACTGTACCCGAAGTTGGCTCAATTGGTTTCTTCTCCGATCCGCCAAAAGAAAAGACTATATATTATGGTTTTTTAGGGTCGTTACCACATGGTGCCGAAAAAGCATGGGGTACATTCTCTGACAATGCAAAAGGCATAGGCAAGGTATTTAAAGGCGAGGCTAAATTCAATAAAGTTGTTGGCGGCCCGGTTAAAATAGCAACGCTGTTTGGTTCGACCATTGACTGGGTGCATTTTTGGAGCCTGGTTGGGTTTTTATCAATGGTGTTGGCATTTACCAACCTGTTGCCAATACCGGCGTTAGACGGCGGCCACGCTATCTTCCTGTTAATTGAAATGATAAAAGGCAAACCGCTAAGTGATAAATTTTTAGAACGCGCCCAAATAGTAGGCTTCGTTTTGCTGATAACCTTAATGGTATTTGTGTTTGGCAATGATATTGTAAAACAGGTGATGAAAAAATAAACCCTGAAATAGACTTGCGAAGTTTACTAACCAATTTGCCAGTAAACTTCGTAAGTCTGATCGGAGACAAAGCAAAAGAGGCCGTTTCGAATATCGAAACGGCCTCTTTTGTTATATAAATTTGTTAGCTAAACTGTAGTTTCAGCGGGATCGATAGCATCGTTAGCAACATCATACGGCGAACGCTCTTTTTTAAATATAGCCGCACCTATCAAACTAACTATTGCACCAAAAATAGCGTATGCAATGGCCACACCAAATGCGCCAAACAAAGGCCCCCATTTTTTGGCAATATCCATAGATTTGTCTACCTGGTCGGCCGGCATCTTATCTGCCATAGACGCACGCGATACCTCCAAAGCTTTATCAAATACTTCAGGGCTTAATATGGCTAAATACAAATAAATAAAAACAGCCATCATCAATCCGGAAAATACAGCATACCTAAAGCCGGTCGAAAAAGCATCTCCAAAACTAATGTAACCACCCAGCTGGTCTTTATATTCTTTCTGGGCCAGTATCAAAAATGCAATAAAAGGTATATAAGTAAGATACTTGATCGGAGAGTTGGGATCAAGATTTGCAAATTGGATAGCATAGGTAAGCACTATCGCTGTCACTACCAATATTAAAGCCCATTTAGTGGCTACCTTTGTAGGATTTTGAGCAGTAGTAGTTGTTGTTTCCATTTTATATTGTTTTAGGTTTAATTAAATGCCTCTAATATACTAAATACCGACATATCAAATGGTTTATTTATTGCTTTGGCGGCTATATTATTTTTTACGTCTTCGGTAGTGTTAGGGTTTTGGAAAAAGCACATCATCGGGTAAAAGAGTTCCTTTAACTCCGAATCTTCGGGTAGTTTAAAGGCTACTTTGTTTATCTCCTCAACAGGGCTTTCCATTAATATTTGGTTAGATATAACCGGCTCATAAATGCGGTATTCATCCTGGAACTCATCCTCATCAACCAATAAAAACTCTTTTAAATAGTCTTCCAGTTCGGGTTCTATTTCTTCATCTTCGCACTCGTTCAAATAAAGCAACAAGTTCAATAGTTCAGTACCCCGGTCTAAAGTCTGTTCTTCAATATCCTCCCATTCTTTTGTTTCCAGGTAATCTTCTTCCAGTTTCTTTACATCGGCACTAAAGAAGTTGATCATCAGCAGGTCAAAAAACACCTCGCGCAATTCCTCCAGTTGCGGGTTGTTGTCAAATACAGCATCAAGCGCTTCAACTTTAGCCATAAAGTCTTTCGGCGAGCCGAATACTTCTCCAAAAGCAGGTACAAGCTTTGTAGCGTTAAAGCTACTATATAGCGTAAAAGCCTGCAATGAAACACTTATTGCAGATTTTATCTTTGGGTCTATCATATAATTTATATTTAAAACTGTTTATTATTGTTACAAGTTAACAATACTTTGCCTTTTAAGTTCTTCCCGATAAAAGGAGAATTGCAGGATTTTGACCGGTTGTTCGCTTTAGTATATTCCCACTCCATATCGGCATCAAAAACTACCAGGTTGGCCTTTTTATCTTCGGCAATAACGGGTACCTCAATATCCAGTATTTTGCGTGGGTTTATAGCCAGTTTTTGAACGATGAGTTCTATATCCAACCCGGCTTGAACAGCCAGCGAAAATGTTGTTTGTAATCCAATATTGCCATATTCAGCTACTTCAAACTCTACATCCTTAAACTCTATCTCGTGTGGTGTATGTTGCGATACAATGGCATCTATTGTGCCGTCTTTTAAGCCTGTTATCAACGCGTCTACATCCTTTTGGATACGCAGGGGTGGCTTTACTTTATAATTGCTGTCAAAACCCTTTAACTCCTCATCCGTAAGCACCAAATGGTGTGCGGTCACATCGCAGGTCACTTGCAACCCTTTTCGTTTAGCTTCTTTTATTAATTCAACCGAACGCGCTGTGGAAACTGTGCTAAAGTGAATTTTTGAGCCGGTGTATTCGGCCAGGTAAAGGTCGCGGGCTATCATTAACTCCTCGGCTAATGACGGTATCCCTTTCATGCCTAACGATGTGCTAACCTCACCCTCGTTTACTTTTGCTTTCCCTGCTATGGCAGTGTCTTCGGGATACGAGAAAACCAACGCTTTAAATCCCTGTGTATATAGTAACGCCCGTTCCATTAACCCGGCATCCTGTACAGGGCGGTTGCCATCGGTAAATGCTTTCGCGCCGCTTAAAAACATATCATACATTTCGGCCATATCCTTGCCTTCGCGCTTATACGATATGGCGCCTAATGGATATACATCCACCAAATTATTTTTAGCTCGGTTAAACAGGTATTCTACTTCGGCTTTCGAGTGTATGGGTGGTTGTGTATTGGGCATCAAAGCAAGCCCGGTAAATCCTCCGGCGGCGGCGGCGCGGGTTCCGCTCTCCAGCGTTTCTTTTGTTTCGTAGCCTAATTCGCCAATGTTGCAGTTCAGGTCAAAAAAGCCCGGAGATGCATATTTGCCCTTCGCATCAAAAACAGGCACATCCGATTTTATATTGGGTGAAATAGCTTTAATTACTCCATCCTTAATAAGGATGTCGGTAATTTTTTGATGAAATGGCGAGTTGGGATCATTTATTGTAGCGGATTTGATGAGCAAATTCATTAGCGCTGCTTTAGGTGTAATAGTATCAAGCCGGTTGCAAAATTATTGGCTGGTCAACTTTAAAGAATTTAACCAGCAATATTTCTACAGCCAAAAATACCAGGCACAAAATTATACAAAGTTTCCATAATTGCAGCCCAATACTTACTTCGCTTACTTTATCTTTTAACGATCCTTTTCCGGCTTCCAAAACATCACCGGCTTGCGGCACCAGTTTACTTAGATCCGATGCGGTATAATAACTCAGGTCAGATTCACTTCGGTTATCGTTAAATGCCATTACCGATACGGTACTATCCTGCTTCTTCAGATCGTATATCCCGGTTTCCTGCAATTGATCTGACGCATATAACAAGGTACTTCCCTCCTGTTGCCTAACGTCAGGTATAACGCTTTGGCTGCCTTTAACCAGTTTTAGCAATTGCTTTTCGGATGTTTGGATAGATGGTATCTCCATTGTTTCGTCATGGCCCAACGAGTAAAATAATGCCTGTTCATTTCCGCTTAATAGCGCAATCCTGAACATAGCCGGCACAAACAACGCATGACGTTGTAAACTGCTAAAATCATCGCTTAACGGAACTGATGAAACATATACTTTCCCTTTGCCGCTTTTATAGCTTGCCCAAAACGGATCACCGCCGGTTACCTGCATCAGGTTTTCATTACCGTTACCTGACGCGCTTAGTTTAAAATATTTCTTTACTACCGGTAGGTCCGGGTTTTGCGGAAACTCCTCGAAAATATTTTTGAATACCGGGTTCTGCATATTTAAGGATGATACCTTAATATTGGCAGTTACCAGTTTTTCCGGATAAGCTGAATTTATCGATTGTAAGAACGTAGTATAACTTGGCAGATCAGCATCAACTGCCGGGAAAACACATAATGTGCCGCCCTTACCTACATACGTCTTTAGTTGCTGCGCAACGCCGGGGGTAATTGTTTTTACATCGCTGATAACTATCAAAGGGTAAGTACCCAATGAAGCATAATCTATATTTCCGTCCGGAGCATTTTTCACGTCAAAAAACGGATCAGCAGCAAAAACAGATTTTAGAAACACGTTTGGCGTGCCGCCGTTTATCAGCAATAAAGGCATTTGCTGTTTTACATTAAAAGTAAAGTAAAACTGGTTATCAAATATCACCGGGTTGTCCTGCAAGGTTATCTCACCTTTTTGCCAACCGGGTTCTAAGCCCGAAAATGTTAAGGTATCATTTTGCGCAGACCGCGCTTTTACTACATATCCACCCAATGCCTTTTGTGAACCGTTTATTAATAATTTAAGAGGAATTTTGGTTGAATTTTCCCCCGCGTAATTCTGCAATCTCACCACCATCTTCTCCGTTTCGCCGGGGCGGTGTATGGCGTTTAGCAACCACACCGAATCAACAGCCACATTGGCCTGTGTATTTGCCGTAAGCTGTACTAAGTTAATGCCGGTTCCTTTATCCGATTTTACCGGTTGGTTGCCGATCAGGTTTTTCTGAAAATCAGATATAACAAATATGGTTTTGCCGGTGTTGCCCTGCGAGTTTAGTAAGTTTTCCTGGCGGTTAATGATCTGTTGCAGGTCCCTGCTTCTGGGGCTTATTTTTATCGCATCAACCGCATCGTTAAATTCATCGCGGCTTAATAGTCGTTGGTGTTTACCTTCAAAATCCTGCGTTAATACCTGGAAACGATCGTTTATATTGTATGCTAATGCGATCTCTTTTGCACGGCGTTTGGCCTCGTCCAATAGCGAACCTTCACGGTTAAGCGTTTGCATGGAGTAGGAGTTATCAACAAAAATGCTTATCGCCTTTTGCCCTGCTGCATTTGCAGCGTGTGGCCCGGGTATATACGGACGGGTGAACGCCATTACCAAAAAGAAAAGCGCTAATAACCTTGAAGCTAATATTAGCCGTTCTTTTAAGTTTCTGCGCGATGATTGTTGTTCGCGTATCTCCTTCAAAAACTGCACATTGCTGAAATACACTTTTTGATACCTGCGGAAATTGAACAGGTGGATCAATACGGGAATAGCAAGTGAGATTAATGCAAATAAAAAGGCGGGATATAAAAAATGCATTTACGAATAGTGCTTTATACAAATGTGCAAAAATTAATGCAAAAACTTGCTGTGCAGAAGGCAAAATATTGCGCCTTTACAAAACCAGCTTAATTATCATCATCGCTGTGATGTTTCTTTTTATGCTTTACCGGCGGGGAATGTTTTTTTGATTTTTTGGGCTCAGTTTGCTTTTTCTTCGGTTCATCTTTCTTTGCGGTAGTCTTAGAAGTTATAACATCTGTTTTGCTAACCGAATCTTTGCTTAGTTGCTTTACATTGATTTCGTTATTGCTCAAACTGTATTCAAGTTTTCGTTTTGCGCCGGTTAATTTGGCTTCTTTCCCGCCGACCTCATAAATCGGAAACTCACGCATAAATTTACCTTCCTCTATATAGAAGTTATCCCCGCCCCTGTATCCTTTTCTTTGCGAAGCGCTTAGTTTTGGAAAATCTAACTTTTGCGCTTTGTTATCAACAAACTCGTAGGCATAAATGGTGGTGTAATTTATTGTATCTTTTTTCTTAGCTTGTATCAATATCTCCGGGTTGCCGTCCACATCCATATCGGTATTGTAAACATCGGTTATGGTTCCATTCATGTCGCCGGCTGTTGTGGTATATTTTTTTCCTAACGAATCAGTATGCAATATCAAAAACGAGCCTGTATCAGACAATCCCCGGCCCCAGCTTAATATATCATAAAACTGCCCGGGCGAACTTTCTATCAGCTTGTGATATTTAAAGGGAGCTGTTAAAACAGGTTTCTTAACTTCAGCAGTATAATTTGCGGGTGCTTTTTTATCGTCATTGCACCCTGCTATTAATATGCTTCCCATCAGCATAAAAAAACAGAACCTGTTTAGCATTTCAAAATTGGTTTTTAATTATATAAAATGTCCGGCGGCAACTCGCCTTTCGGCTTTCCCGGTATGGTCATAAATACATGCAAATTACCTGCGCTGCCCACATTAAAGTACTTCAGTGTAAACTTATGAAAACCTTTTTGCAATGGCACTGATCCTCCTTTATCATATAAAGCATGTTTACCGTCATTATCAACCACCACCTGGTCATCAATCAATATAACCGAGCCATCGTCTGATTGCGTGGAAAAGCCATAAACACCATCATCATCTATACGTATAAATCCGTTATATATTACACCGAACGATGTACCGGTTTTACTGCGGAAAGAGTTTACGTTAAAGTTTTTGGCAGGCAATGCTGTTGTATCTAATGGCAAACCTCCGTTAAGCTGGTTGGTACTGCTAAATGTACCTGCAAACAATTGGTATTTTAACCCGGCGGCAGTGCCAAAATAAGTAACAGGCGCTAATGGCGTACGGTTATAAACTACTGTGCGAATAACATCGCTGCGTTTGCCGGTTGGTGTAATAACAATGGCCTGCATTTCGCGAAATTGATCGGCGGGTACCGGATAAGTCACCGGGCCTTTATATTCTATATCCGTTTCGCGCGGAGAATAACCGTCAAGCGTATAATAAACCTTAGCTCCTTTAACCGAAGGCTTTAGGTCGACTGTAAGCTGCGTACCAAATATAATGGTATCCTTTGCGCCTAATGCAGCCGGCACGCGGTAATCAAAATTACTCTTGTCAAGCCAGGCCAAATGCTGTGGTAGGCGCGCATCTTTAAAATCTAAATAATTTTTATTGGCCAATGGCGTCCATGCTATTTCAGACAGGGCAAGCATCCGGGGCAGAATCATGTATTCGGCCTTATTTTCAGTCGGGATATATTCCGTCCATAAATTGGCTTGTACACCAATTATATATTTCTGCTGCTCTTCGGTTAAAACCGAAGGAGTTGGGTTATAGGCATAAGTTTGTTTAAGCGGCGAATAACCACCTATATTTAACGGCTCGTCACCCAATTTTCCCTGGGCATGGTCTAAATACAATCCGGCGCTGCTTGGTGTCATTACCACATTGTGCGATTGCTTTGCAGCGGCTATACCACCCGATTCGCCCTGCCAGCTCATGATGGTGGCATTGGGGGCAATGCCGCCTTCTAATATCTCATCCCAGCCTATAATGCTGCGGCCTTTTGAATTTACGAAGGCTTCAATACGTTTGATGAAATAGCTTTGCAGTTCGTGCTCGTCCTTTATCTGCAACTTCTTCATCAATTTTTGGGTGACATCCGAATGTTGCCAGTCGTCTTTTGCTACCTCATCCCCACCAATATGGATATACTTGCTCGGGAAAAGGTCCATTACCTCGGTTAATACATCATCCAAAAAATTGAAGGTTTCATCTGTCGGGATGTATACGTCATTATGTTCGTTCCAGGTGCCGGATACGTGGTAAGTATCAGGCGGATTACAACCAAATTGGGGATAAGAAGCTAAGGCAGCTTCCGAGTGGCCCGGCATTTCAATTTCTGGGACTATATTGATGTAACGGTCGGCAGCATATTTAACCACATCCCGTATCTGCTCCTGGGTATAATAACCGTTAACAGGCGTATTGTCATAAGGTGGCGCGGTGGTGCGGTAACTGCCAATCAATGTTTCCGGTCTTTTGCTGCCGATCTCTGTTAGCTTCGGATATTTTTTTATCTCGATGCGCCACCCCTGGTCATCGGTTAGATGCCAATGGAAGTTATTGAGTTTGTACATCGCCATCAGGTCTATGTACTTTTTAACAAAATCTACCGAAAAGAAATGACGCGATACATCCAGCATCAAGCCTCGGTAACTAAAACGCGGATAATCTTCAACTTGAATACAAGGTAATTTAATAGAGGCAGGCCTATCTAAAGGCATTAGCTGCATTAAGGTTTGGATGCCATAAAAAAGTCCGGCTCCTTTAGCAGCAATAGTAATATTTTTTGGAGTTATGGTTAGCCTATAACCTTCGGCGGGTAAACCCTCTGTTCCAACAGCGGTTAATACGATGCTATTGTCTGAAGCACGCCCGGGGTTTATTTGTGGCTTGATATTCAGCATGGCACTATTTGTCAAATAATCTGCAAAAAACAGGACCGCTTTATTGGATACACTATCAACTAACAGTTCGGTTTCGCGGCTTAAAATAAACTGGCCCGAAGATTTTTTTAACGACACAGGTGCAGGAATAATACCCGAATAGGGATCAGTGTCTTGCGCAATCGCTGATAGATTTAAAGAAATAAGGAAAATTAAAAACGGAAGAAAACCCTTTTTATACATATAACAAACCAGTCAGTTATAAAAAGTGGTAATATAAAGGATTTTATAAAAAGTATGGGTATAAACTTAAAAAAAGTTGATTGGTTTGTTGGAGTGGTGAGTGGTTGTTTAAGTTGATTAAATGAGTGGCTTGATGGTTTATCAATAAACATTCACTTAATCAACCTAATTAGCTAAAATCAAGCCGTAACAACGTGCTCCTTGGCAGCCAGGTACCTTTCGGCATCAATAGCAGCCATACAGCCTGTACCGGCGGCCGTTACGGCCTGGCGGTAGATATGATCCTGTGCGTCTCCGCAGCAAAATACCCCTTCTATATTTGTTTCTGTCGATCCGGGGTGCGTTTTAATATACCCGGTCTCGTCCATGTGTATCCAGCCTTTAAATATATCGGTATTGGGTTTATGCCCAATAGCTACGAAAAAGCCGGTTACTTCTAATAAACGTGCTTGTTGCGTTTTATTGTTTAAAACGCTCACGCCGGTAACACTCTGCCCATCGCCTAATATCTCTGTGGTTTCAGTATTGTATAATATCTCAATATTCGATGTATGTAAAACACGATGCATCATTGCTTTTGAGGCCCTGAACTCATCGCGGCGGACGATCATGTACACCTTGCGGCATAGCTTGGCTAAATAAGTCGCTTCTTCGGCAGCGGTATCGCCTGCGCCAACAATAGCAACATCCTGGCCTTTAAAAAAGAACCCATCACAAACCGCGCAGGCAGAAACGCCAAAACCGCTGTATTTTTGTTCTGATTCTAAACCCAGCCATTTAGCAGATGCACCTGTTGATATGATAACCGTATCTGCCAATATGGTTTTGCTTTCGTCAACAACCACTTTATGCGGCAGTACAGAAAAATCAACCGAGCTTACATAACCAAAGCGGATATCCGTTCCTAAACGCTCTGCCTGCAAACGAAAATTCTCCATCATTTCGGGTCCCATAATTCCATTGGGATAACCGGGATAATTTTCTACATCGGTTGTTTGAGTTAGTTGACCGCCGGCCAGCATCCCGGTGTACATTACGGGTTTCAAATCAGCGCGTGAAGCGTATATAGCAGCCGTATAACCGGCAGGGCCCGACCCAATGATCAGGCATTTAACGTGTTCAGTATTTTCAGACATCTGTTTAAAAAATGAAAAGCAAAAATAGCTTTTATTGCGATGTACGGCAATAGGCATTAGTCAGTATATTGCCATTAGATTTGAGTTAGAGATATAGCATAAATAACACAAAAAAGGTGAAGGGACTATCCCTCCACCTTTAACTTACTTCAAAACAAAACTTATCTTCCTATTAATCCTGGTTCATTATAAAATTGAGTGGCAGCGTATATTTTACCCTGACAGGCTGCCCGTGTTGCAAGCCTGGTTTCCAGGGTGGTGCCAACTTCAAAACACGCAATGATTCTTCATCCATTCCATATCCTGCTCCCCGCTCAACGGTTAACGATGAAATATGGCCGTTCTTCTCCACTATAAAACTCACCCAAACTTTACCGCTTTTTTGCTGATCTATTGCTAACGCCGGGTATTTCAAATTTTTTTGCAGGAACTTGGCCCATGCCGCAGCGCCGCCAAAGGGTTCAGGTTCTACATCAACGCCGTTCATTGGTACTACATCTTCTCCTGTACCGGCTTTAACACCTGTGCCACCTTCACCTCCTTTTCCTGCATCAATACTTGGTATACCAGATCCGGCAGGTACATCAATGTTAACCTCGCCAATTGCTTTGTCAACCATATCAATAAGCTTTGGCGGATCGACAGTTACCGGGTCGGAAGTTATAACTGGCTCTACAAATTTTACTGTGGCTACCTGCTGTTTAGGAGCCGAAGTTTCCGCTTTTTGAACGGCTTCTTTTTTGGGTGGTTTAACTTGTTCCTTTTTTTGCACATAAACCTGTTCTTCAAATTTCGTTTCTCTCAGCACTTCAATAGGTTTGGTGTGCATTGTCATACCAAATACCAGCGCCGAACTGATAACACCTACAAAAGTAATTGCCATAGCCTTATTAACGTTTTCGGCATAATGTTGCCTTAAATAATAAGCGCCGTATTCCTTGTTGCGTTTCGCAAATACAAGTTCGAGCCACTCGGACTTGCACAAATCTAATTTTGAGTTTAGCATGATGTTTGAAATTAAATTTTTATTTATAACGAATTACAGAATTTAATATTGCATTATCGCTATCTAACATATAAAATGTTACAAAACTTAAATCAAACAAAATTTTATTAAAGTGGAATTAAAATAATTATTTATTAACTATAAATTTAGGTAATTATTGACGAATAGAAAAGAGAAATTATTAGAAAATATATACTGCGGCAACCAGAAATTGAGCCGCCGATTTGGTTGGATCGGAACTACTGTTTAGAAACATACTTTTTGACCCACTGTCCAGCCTGATCTCAGGTATCAGCGTTAAAGGGCCGTCTTTAATATTTGCAGTAAAAGTCAACCCCGTTACTGATGATCCGGGCGGCGGGCCGGTAGAGGTATAAGTACCGGTTTTACTTTTAAAGTACTCCCCTCTTAATCCAAGAGTTACGTCTTTTGCTACCGTTAACTGCGGATATAATGCCATGCCATAAAACCCACCGTTTCCCGCGCCGTTAGAGGCTGAATAATTACTGCCGTTCAATCCCAATTTAAATGAATCTGAAATTTGATAAGTGCTGGTAAGGTCTATTACGGTACCTGATGTTGGCGTTTTGTTATTGCCGGTTAATAAATTGATATAAACCGTCCAGTCTTTAACGGGAACTAATATAAGCTGAGCGCCAAATGTGCTAACATTGCTTTGAGATTGATAAACATTCCATTGGTCGTTAAATGCGCCGGCCATCAGGCTTATTTTATCGCTAAAAGCGTAAGTTGCTTTTAAACCCGCATTTTGGAACGGTGTATTTGTAAAAAGATAAGACGTAGAGTAATTAAAGTTAACGGCAGGACTAAATACCTCGTATCCGATAAATGCAGCCATATAACCACCTGTTATTGTTAGTTTATTAGTCAGGTCGTAAGCAATGTATAGGTTTTGAATATGATAATCAGGAACCGGGAGATATTGATCGCTCCTGGGGCCGAATGATAACTCGCCCACCAAAGTTGCTTTGTTTACCTTTTTCTTCAAAGCTATATCCAGCATACCTAATGAAAAAGAGTTTTGTTCATTAGCAAATATGGTAGGGATATTACTGCCTTTTGCTGTTTTTATCCCCGAGAGATCGTACTTATAATAAACATCTGCCGATCCGGATAGAATTAATGGCTGCCCTGCACCGATCTTGATCGTATCTGCCTGTGGTAAATTAACGCTGTATCCTTTGCGGGAAAAAGCGATTAACATTATGACGAATAATAATATAAACTTCCTGATACGAGTAAATTTTAGGGCGCTGTCAAAAGTATAAGTATTTAGCCAACTTATTTTAATTAAAAACCCCTGAGTAGCCGTTATGTTTTACAGGCTGCCCAAGGGTTTTATTTTAATTAGTTATTTATATTTACTCAAACAAACCTTTTAGGCTGATCTCTTCTTCCTGCGGTGGATAAACCGCTATACCATGATCAAATATATCAAGGCCGCCTATACCCAATTCCCCATGTTCTTCTACACGCAACCTCCATGGATTAGGTAATTTATTAACAACGTACATCATTATAAAGGTTACCACAAATACAGCAATCGCAATGGTGAATGTACCAATAGCCTGGGCTTCAAGTACACTGGTACCTCCGCCATAAAACAGGCCTGTAACGGGCGCGGTATTGTCTGCACCTGCCGGACCGGTTGCACCGTATTGCCCGGTAGCAAATAACCCTAATGACAATGTCCCCCATATACCTGCAAAACCATGTACAGAAACCGCGCCAACCGGATCATCAATACGGAACCACTCGATCAAGTTCATACCCCCATAAACCACAAATCCCGCAACGGCGCCTAATATTAGTGCCCCAAGCGGGCTCACCCAATAGCATGGGCAGGTTATTGCGACCAAACCGGCGAGAACGCCATTTAAGGTATACGCCAGGTCAAATTTTCCCCTGGTTGGCCCCCACCATAGCGCAGCCATCATAGCAGTCATGCCACCGGTACAGGCTGCAAGTGTTGTATTTGCTGCGATACGGCCAATGCCTGACGCATCCATTGCAGATAGTGTGCTGCCCGGATTAAATCCGTACCAGCCAAA
>Ga0206816_1014_pt1 | contig 48382 bp, 33 predicted proteins | sample Alteio_BWOrgCont_88_FD_152866 | JGI IMG/M metagenome (GOLD analysis project Ga0206816, IMG submission 152866) | Enriched cells from forest soil in Barre Woods Harvard Forest LTER site, Petersham, Massachusetts, United States -... | ecosystem: Environmental > Terrestrial > Soil > Temperate forest >... | reverse complement strand
AGGTTTGGGTGACCAATGGTGTCGTTGGTGTAAGAAGCGGATATATTGATGTTACGAATTATGAAGAATCAACTTCCAAGAGTTCCACAACGGTAACTCTTCCTGCCGGATATATTGGAGTTCCTTTAAATTTTATCATTGTTGCCCGCAATTCTGCAGGCAGTGGAATAGATTCAGTTCCTTTCGGAGGAGGAAGAAAAATTAATTAAGAAAAGCGAAGTTTATAAAATGGATAATCAAAAAATTATGAAGATGAAAAAAATAATTTTTACAACGGTTTTAATTTTCCTTGGCGCGGTATTTACTGCCGATGCTGTGGAAAATGTCGGAGGACCCGGTCACCGAGTAGTTGCGCCAGCACACGAAAAGGCTACAACCTGTAGCCCTGGTGAAGCTCAAACGGATCTTGATATTAACAATGTCAGGGCGCGTATTCTTACCAGCGGCGATATGTGGTGGGATTTGATCAGTGCCCGATATGAAGTGCCTAAAGGCGGAAATATATTTTCCAGTTTTGCAGGCTCAATATGGATAGGGGGACTTGATGCAGGTGGTCAATTGAAAGTGGCAGCTATGACCTATCGTCAAACTGGAGAAGATTATTGGCCCGGACCGATAAATAAAGCTACTGTTTCCACCACAGCCGCTATTTGCAGCCAATTTGACAAGCATTGGAAAATAACCCAGACCCAGGTTCAGGATTTTGTGAACTGGTATTGCAATCCTGGTCAATATCCAAATTATGGCTCGCCACCATTGGTAATTACCTCATGGCCCGGAAATTCTCCATTTGGAACAGGTCAGACACTGGCGCCTTTCTTTGATAATAATGGCGATGGAGTTTATGACTATACACAGGGCGATTATCCTTATTATAACATCACCACTTGCAATCATAAAGCAATAACAGGCTGTCCTCCTAATGCCCCGAATAGTTGCTTGCCAGCCGTAAATTATTTGTATGGTGATGAGACATTATGGTGGGTATTTAATGACGTTGGGAATATCCATAGTGAAACAGGTGCACAGCCTATCGGTGTGGAAATTCAGGCACAAGCATTCGCATTCCAAACAGGTGATGATATTAATAATGCGACATTTTATAATTATACCATCATCAATCGTTCTACCTTCACTTTGAATGACACCTGGATGGGTCAGTTCATGGATTTCGATTTGGGATTTCCTTTTGATGATTATACTGGATGCGATGTTTCGAGGGGGCTTGGAATAGGTTATAATGGCCAACCAATTGACGCATCTGGCGGTGGTGTAAATGGTTATGGAGCTAATCCTCCTGCTATCGGTTGCGATTTCTTCCGAGGTCCTTTCGCCGATGCTCATGACGGAATAGATAATAACAGAAATTGTGTGATTGATGAAAATTGCGAACAAATCATCATGTCTCAATTTATGTTTTTTAGAAATGATGGTTCTCTACAGGGGAATCCAACGGGTGGAAGTCAGTATTATGGTTATCTGAAAGGATATTGGAGAGATGGTACACACATTACTTTTGGGGGCAATGGTTATGGAGGCGCAACACAATGCCAGTTTATGTTTCCCGGAAGTTCGGATGATAAATATGGTTGGGGATTGGGAGGCACATGTGACAATCCGGTTACCGTTCCATTTGATTGGACAATGGATCAGGCAGGAATACCTTATGGTGATATGAGATTCTTATGTTCAGCAGGAAAATTCACTTTACAACCAGGTGCAGTAAATATTTTGACCATCGGTATCCCTTGGGCAAGAACAACTTCAGGCGGACCTTTAGCATCCGTTACTTTATTAAAGGCAGCTTCTGATAAAGCACAGGCTTTATTTGATAATTGCTTCGCAGTGTTGAATGGACCAGATGCACCGGATATGACAATTCGTGAATTAGATCAGGAACTGATTATTTCATTATCCAATCAATTCTCCTCAAATAATTATAAGGAAGAATATACAGAAAAGGATCCAACAATTATTTGTGATTCAGGTGTTAATTGTGATCATTATTACCATTTCCAAGGCTATCAGATTTTCCAATTGGCAAATTCTACAGTTTCTTATTCTGATATCTTCAATCCGTTTACAGGAGGATATAATACTGATAAAGGTCGTTTGATAGCACAATGTGATATTAAAGATGGGGTGGGACAGATTATAAACTATTATACCAATCCAGCATTGGGTGGTGCCTTGGTTCCTGTTGATGTTGTTGATGGTGCTGATGCCGGAATAGTTCATACTTTCAAAATTACAAATGATGCCTTTTCAGGAACCACTTTAGTTAATCATTTGCCATATTATTTCACAGTCATTGCTTATGGATATAATAACTATAAAACTTTTGTGCCCACAGATCCGAATGCATTGAATGGACAAAAAGTTCCTTATTTCCCAGGCAGGTTGAATGTGAAATCATATTCTGCTATTCCTCATAGTCCTTCCCCTCAAAATGGTGGACAGATACTTCAATCAGATTATGGTGCAGGTCCTCAACTGACCAGGATTCAAGGTCAGGGAAATGGTGGAATGATTTTGCAATTGACCCAACAGACAGTTGATGAGATTTTGAATAATACCAATACTCCAAATCGCTCCCTGAATCCAATTTATCAAGGTGGAGCAGGTCCTGTAAACATTAAAGTTTATGACCCTGTTGCTCTTCCAAATAATAATTTCAAAATTATCATTGGTGATTCTGCTACTTCTCCGGTATCAGGATCTTCAGGTTGGAAATTGGTAAATACAGATACTAAGGATACAGTAATTTCTGATACTACCCTTGCAATAGGCAATGAGCAGTTAATTCCAAATTGGGGACTTTCTTTAAATATTTCCCAGGTTCAACAACCCCATGTTGAGGTAAATGGATATAGCGGATACCTTTCCGGAACAATGACATTTGCCGATTCTACAAAAGCATGGCTGACCGGCGTTGCTAATCTTGATATACCAGCGTACCCGTTAAATTGGATTCGTTGTGGTACTTATGGACCTTGTTCTGGAACTCCAGTTACACAAGATTATTCCGCATCTACAGGGAGTTGTCCAAGCCTTACTTTCCTGGATTCAAATAGTATTTATGGTAAAATATTAAGCGGCACTTGGGCACCTTATCGTTTAGTTGATACAATAACTTTTGAAAATGGATTGTCCTTTGGAGGACCAGGATTAGGAGGCGGTAATCCCATTGCCAGTCAGATAATGAATAAGAATAGTCTAGATTCATTAGCCAGTGTTGATTTCATTATAACCTCTGATCAATCGAAATGGACAAGATGTGTTGTTGTTGAAGAGTCTGACGATTCTAAATTGTCAGAAGGTGGTGCCAATAAACTATTGAGACGTAAACATAGGTCGGTTGATAAGAATGGCAATACAGATCCTTCAAATGATACGGCATTGCTAAAAAACCCTAATGATGCAAATTATATTGATTCTGTCGGTATGGGTTGGTTCCCAGGTTATGCAATCAATTTAGAAACAGGTGAAAGGATGAATATTATCTTTGGTGAGGATTCCTGGTTAGTCGGTGATAATGGTGCTGACATGATATGGAATCCTACTTCAAATACTACAGATAACACAGGCAATCAATTTATATTTGGAGGAAGGCACTATGTTTATCTGATGCATGGAAAATCTGATGAAACACCGGCAGCAAATTATACAAACGGAATTTATGATTCTGGTAAATATTTTGATTCGTTATTCACTGTAGTTAATAATAGTTATACCAACACTATTGCATTGTTAAGAATATGGAAGGAAGCTATGTGGGTAACCATGCCTATGTTAGTTCAGGGTCAGCAGTTATTGGCTTCTGATGTCAAAATTGGTTTGCGTGTTGCTAAACCTTATAAACCTTATGATACTGCAACAGTAAATAAGGTGAACGACAATAATCCGATTTATACTTTCAACACTGGTAATCTTTATGATATTAGAAATGATGCAACGGCTGCTACAAGTGCGCTTGATTTGATTAATGTGGTTCCGAATCCATATTATGCTTTCTCTTCTTATGAAACAAATGCATTGACTAATACTGTTTATATCACCAACCTTCCTGCTAATTGTACCATAACTATTTATACGCTTAACGGAACATTAATCAGACAATATAATCGAGCGGTGGCTCAAGATAATTCTGAAGGTACTACAACTGATATAACTAATTTTGAAACTTCCCAGGCATGGGATCTCAAGAATACTAAAGGTGTACCTGTGGCAAGTGGGTTATATTTGATTCATGTTAAAACAAGTTATGGTGAAAGAACTTTAAAATGGTTCGGGGTGATACGTCCTCTTGACCTCGACACTTTCTAAAATTATTATTTACAAAAATTCAAGTCTTATTTATATGATACTAATGATAAAAAGAAACCTATTCATCCTGGTAATTATCGGGACAGCATTATTCTTTTCACAAAATACTTTAGCAGGAAATGATAATATCTCCGGACAGGCGGGTGCTACCGAATTATTGATTAATCCATGGGCACGCTCATCAGGATGGGGTGGTGCTAATTCGGGATCTGTGCATGGTCTGGAGGCGATGTTTCTAAACGTTGCGGGTATTTCATTCACTCAAAAAACGGAAGTTGTTTTTGCCAGCACTGATTATTTACAAGGGTCAGGAACAAGAATCAACGCTTTTGGTTTTACTCAAAGGGTGGGTGAAAGCGGCGTAATCGGTTTAGGGATTATGTCCATGTCTTTTGGTGATATTCCTATCACTACGAATAATCAACCTGAAGGCGGATTAGGAACCTATTCTCCGAACTTCATGAACATTGGGCTTTCTTATGCAAAAGCATTTTCCAATAGTATTTTCGCTGGAATTACAGCTAAAGTTATCTCTGAATCTATTCCTAATCTTACCTCTAATGGATTTTGTCTGGATGCCGGAATTCAATATGTAACAGGTTTGGGGAGAGATAAAACCGGTAAGAAGAAAACCGATAATCTTAAATTCGGAATCGCTCTCAAGAACGTAGGTCCTGCAATGGTTTATGGCGGCGACGGACTTTCTTTTAAATCTTATGGTCCGGGAACTACTACCTATCAAATGACCATTCAGGAACGGGCGCAGACTTATGAATTGCCTTCATTGGTAAATATCGGAGTGACTTATGATTTGAAACTTGCCCAAGATCACCGCTTGTCTATAGCTGGTAATTTTGGTTCTAATTCTTATACCAATGACCAATATACATTGGGTATGGAATATGGTTTTAAATCTTATTTCATGCTTCGTGGCGGCTTTGTTTATGAGAATGGAATTTTCAGCCAATCTACCAGGTTAACGGTATTTACAGGTCCCACTGCAGGTGTTACTTTCGAATTGCCACTTGGCAATGGCAAGACTTTCGGCATTGATTATGCTTATCGTGCCACGAATCCTTTTATGGGTTGTCATACTTTTGGTGCTCGTGTAAGCTTATAAAATAAACAAAAAAACATATATGCGGGAAGACTTCGGCAACGGAGTCTTCCTTTCGTTTTATAGTCTTATTCCAAACTTAAAAATTTTGAACCGAACAATAAATATTCTAATTTTGCATTTCAAACTCTATACAAATAAATAATCATGTCAAATATTTCTTATTACACCCCCGAAGGATTGAAAAAACTTCAAGATGAATTGAATCAACTGAAGAATGTCGAACGCCCAAGTATTTCCAAACAGATAGCAGAGGCAAGGGAAAAGGGCGACCTCTCTGAAAATGCCGAATACGATGCCGCTAAAGAGGCGCAAGGTATGCTCGAACTGAAGATTTCTAAAATGGAAGATATGGTGAGCAACGCCCGAATTATTGATGAATCAAAATTGGATTTGTCGAAAGCCCTGATCATGTCTATCGTGAAATTAAAGAACCTGAAGACCGGCACTATGGTCACTTATACGTTGGTGGCTGAGAGTGAATCGGATCTTAAATCAGGAAAAATATCTGTCAGCTCGCCCATTGGCAAGGGGTTGTTGGGCAAGAAGAAAGGTGATGTCGTTGATATTAACGTCCCTGCCGGTGTCATTCAATTCGAGATTTTAGAAATCTCCCGATAATTTAATTGCAATTAACCACAAATAAATTAATGAAAAGGTTCACCACAGATTGCTCGGATTTACACAGATTCCTCAAAGTTATAATCTGTGTAAATCCGGGCAATCTGTGGTGAAGCGAATCTTTATTATCTATAGTAAAATATAATTTATGGCTTCCATATTTACCAAAATCATTAACGGAGAAATTCCTTGTCATAAGATTGAGGAGAATGAGAATTGTTTTGCTTTTTTGGATATTAATCCATTAGTCAGAGGGCATGTGCTGGTGGTTCCTAAGATGGAGGTGGATTATCTTTTTGACGTGGAGGATGCTGTCCTACAGGACCTTTTCGTCTTCTCAAAACATATCGCCAAGGCTGTCGGGAAAGCCATTCCGTGTCTTAGGGTAGGGGTGGCGGTTATTGGTTTGGAGGTGCCGCATGCTCATATTCATTTGATACCATTGAATCATGTTGGCGATATTAATTTCAGCCGCCCGAAGCTGAAATTAAGCAATGAAGAATTAGCAGAAATAGCTGCTGCTATCAGGGCGAATCTTTAAGATTTTCTACATAAAAAGAAAGCCCTTCGATGCGTTATCGAAGGGCTTTCTGATTTCAATTAAGTTTTTCACTACACCACCGGAGGCGGCATCTGCTGCGGCTGATAAAGCACCGTGAAGATAGCCGAAGGATTAGCCAACTGGACGTTATTAATCACTCCATAAACAATCATGTCAACACTTTCAGCAGTATTAGGCGTTGTCGGAACGCGGTGATAATCGTAATGCGCTCCGGTGAAGGTTCTGATAAAAATCCAAGTGTTTGTGCCGGTAACTCTTGCGTAAAGATTTTTTGTCTTTACAAATTTTACACTGCTGTGAACTGCAATGTTTCCAATAGAAGTTTTCGCATCGCCATCAGGAATAAAGGTGGCTTGATTAAATGGAATTTCAGGAGTCAGGAAAGTCAGCAATTCACCAATTGCCACTGTCCAATTAGCTTTGTTTTTCATCATCGTGATTCTCAAAGCCTTCACAATTCCTTGAGCATCAGCAGGACATGCGCTGGTAGGAGCAGTTCCAAAATCAGCAGGAGCAGGGATCACCACAGTTGAGGTTGAAGCAGGACCAGTGCTAAAGGTATCGGTAAAAGCGGTCAGACTTTTATCGCTGGTGCCGCTTTGGTTCTGTGCATTCGACAGCCAAACCGACCAGAAATAGATGGCATGAATCGTATCCATCAAATCACTTGACAGACCAAATGCAGCAGCTAATGCCGGCAGTTTCTCGTGGAGGACAAGGTACTGTGCGTCCCATTCCTCCTTTGTTTTGTTACCATAATCTTGGTGTTCCATTTTTGTTTATTAAATTTAGTTATTAAAAATATATTTGCCCTGACTCTTGTCATGGGTTTTGAATTCAATTAAATACTGACCAAGTATCCATTTCTTGACTTCAAGGAATGAGTTTTCGGTTTCAAGAAACGATTCCTTGACTTCAAGAAAGGGATTCTTGACTTCAAGGAATGAGTTTTCGGTTTCAAGAAACGATTCCTTGACTTCAAGAAACGATTCCTTGACTTCAAGGAATGAGTTTCCGGTTTCAAGAAACGATTCCTTGACTTCAAGAAATGGATTCTTGACCTCAAGGAATGAGTTTCCGGTTTCAAGAAATGGATTCTTGACTTCAAGGAATGAGTTTTCGGTTTCAAGAAACGATTCCTTGACTTCAAGAAATGAAAAAATGAAGGCGAGAAATGTATTTCCGCCTTCGAGAAACCCTTTCTCGCCATCCGTTTTCAGCTTAAAAAAGGTATTTCCAAGCGTAAACTGACCTATTCCCCAAGATTTCAACTGGGAAAACAGCGCAACAGATACTATACTATAAGGAGTGCTACTCAATTCCATAATTCGAGGGTCTTAGCCTGTGGCATCGGAAAGTGAACCCTCAAAACTGGAAGATTGGACAGCGAACTTTTACTTACTATTGATGTGAAATTTTTCATCGCTGCAAACATACATAAAATAATGTTAATGGAATTTGGGGTATTCCACAAAAGAAAATTTCTTGACATCTCTAAACTATTTGTTAATTTTACCATCCTAAAGAAAAATTCACATTAAATAAAGACTAACAAAAATGAAAAAAATAAACTTGATTTTAGTGGTGCTGATGGCACTGATGGTAACTGGAATGAATGCACAAACGCAGCTTTGGGGAACAACTCAAAGGGGAGGAACAAACGATAGAGGAACTATTTTTGTAGCTGATGGAAATGGTAATAATTTCCATACCGTTTATTCAATGGTTGATTCTACTGGGACATTTCCTTTGGGAAGTATGCTAAGAGCAAACAATGGGAAATTTTATGGAGTAACCTATACAGGTGGATGTCAGGATAGTTGTGTTATTTTTAATTATGACCCTTTATCAGGAGTATTCCATAATATTCATGATTTTGAATGTGACTCCATAGAAGGATATTATGCAATGAGTGGAATGTATCTTGCCTCTGATGGGAACTTATATGGGTTATGTTCTCAAGGTGGCGTAAATGGCTGTGGCACTATTTATAAGGTTGATCCAAACACCAATATTTATACAGATATATTTGATTTTTCATCCACTACTGGTAAAAGTGCTTATGGAACATTAATTCAATATAGTAATGGCAAACTTTATGGAATGACTTATAATGGCGGGGCATACAATTCTGGAGTGCTTTTTAGTTTTGACCCTACAAACTCAACCTATACCTTATTACGTTCACTTCAAAGTCCATCAGGAATAGGACCAGGCAATACAGCATTACTTAATGCAACAAATGGACTCCTTTATGGAATGACAAATATTGGTGGAGCACATAGTGGAGGAGTAATTTTTAGTTATAATGTTGCCACCAATATATACACAGATATTTATGATTTTAATTCTTTGACAGGCGCAAATCCATCAGGCAGTTTAATTCAAGCAACAAATGGGCTACTGTATGGAATTACCGGAAGAAGTGGGGCAAATAATGAAGGGGTTATCTTCAATTATGATATTAACACCAATACTTATACAGACATATATGACTTTGACAGTATTAATGGATATGTACCTGTTCGAAGCCTAATGCAGGCAAGTAATGGCAAATTATATGGATTAGCAACTGGAGGAGGAGCACATAATTGCGGAGTAGCATTTAGTTATAATATCACTAATAATACTTTTACAAAGATATTTGACTTTGACAGTACCACAAGTGGAAGATGGCTTGATTGTGAATTAATCGAAACACCTTGGGTTACAGGTATTCAAAAAATAACTAATACCCCAACCCTCACCCTCTTCCCCAATCCGGCAAATATAACCATCACCCTTCATTCTCAAACTCCAATTCCCAACTCTCAATTAATCATTGAAGACGTTCTTGGGAATAAAATCTACCAACAACTCATAACTAATAACTCATCATTCACAACTCAAATAGATGTCTCCACATGGAGCGAAGGAGTCTATTTCTATGAGGTCAGAGGGGCGAATGATAGTGTGCGAGGAAAGTTTATAAAAGAATAGTTGTAGGTCGCCTGACCCTTAGGTTATAGACCTTAGACATAAATTTTTTTTCCTTTTCTCTTGTTTCAATCAAAATTTTTCTAAATTCGCCGCTCCAAATTTTTATAGAATCATACAATAAAAACCAGCCAATAGAAGTTATTAAGGACTTTCAAAAATAAAGGTAAGAGAATAAAAGGTAATAAATCCAACAAATAAATAAACTTAATTAAATACAAATAAAAATGAGTAAATCTAAAGAATCTTCCGGCAGTCTTCGTTCCATGTTTGCCGCAGTAGTTATCCCTGTGGCATTCGTTGTCGCTTTCATTATCTATGCTTATGTCCTTGGCGATCCTTCGCATTTTCAAGGAAATGATCCCGAGAAAAATCCTAATGACACCATGGGGATTATTCACAAAGGAGGTATTATCGTGCCTATTCTTATCGGGATGTTGATCCTTGTTATTACCTTTGCCATCGAGCGTATGCTTACTATTTCCAAGGCTAAAGGTTCTGGCAATGTGGAAGTTTTTGTGAAGAAAATCCGTGGTATGATGACCAGCGGCGACTTCAACGGTGCTGTTACCGAATGCGACCGTCAGAAAGGTTCTATCGCTAATGTAGTGCGCTCCGGTTTGAGCAAATACAAAGAAATGGAAAACGAACATGGCTTGGATAAAGAACGTAAAATCCTCGCTATCCAAAAAGATATTGAAGAGGCTACTCAATTGGAATTGCCTATGCTGGAAAAGAATTTGGTGATTATCTCTACCATCGCTTCTATCGCCACTTTGATGGGGCTGCTCGGAACTGTACTTGGTATGATTCGCGCCTTCAAAGCGTTGGCAGCGGCAGGTGCGCCAGATGCTATTGCTCTTTCTACAGGTATTTCTGAAGCTCTTATCAATACTGCTTTTGGTATCGGAACTTCAGCGATAGCTATTATCCTTTATAATTATTTCACCTCCAAGATAGATGGTTTGACTTATGGTATTGACGAAGCAGGTTTCAGCATCGTAAATACTTTTGCAGCTAAATACAAGGAAAACAATTAGGAATTAGAAATTAGGAATTAGGAGTCTTTACGAATCCTGGTTCCTAATTCCTAATTCGTAATTCCTAATTAAAAGGATATGCCTAAAGTAAAACCGCATAGAAGTTCGCCGACCTTGGATATGACTCCGATGGTTGATCTTGCGTTTTTGTTGGTAACGTTTTTTATGTTGACCACCAAATTCGCTCCCGAAGAACCCGTGCAAGTAGATATGCCCAAGTCACATGCTAATTTCCGTCTGCCGGATACCGATATTCTATTGCTTACTGTTTCTAAGGACGGCAAAGTATTCTTTGGTATGGATGGGAAATTCACCAAGCAAACCTTGCTGACGAATATGGGTAATGCACATAATATTAAATTCACTCCAGACCAGATAAATCGTTTTGCGGTATTGCCAAGTTTTGGGCTGCCTTTAAGCCAACTGCAATCTTATTTGGACATGGAAGCTGATGCACGGAAAGCAATTATTCAGCCTGGTATTCCAGCCGATTCATTGAATAATGAATTAGCTGATTGGATCATCTATTCAAGACTTGCAAACCCTAAGTTGAGAATTGCTATTAAAGGAGATTTGGATACCAAATTCCCTGTCATCAATAAAGTTATTGAAACATTGAAAAGCCAGGATGTAAATCATTTTAATCTCATCACCAACCTGATTGCTGAACCTGGAGTTAACGAACCTGATAATAAATAAATACTAAATACTATGTCAGAAGTACAACAGCAAGGCGGCGGTGATAAAAAAGGCGGTAAGGTCAGGAGTAAGAAACAATCTACCCGAATTGACATGACTCCAATGGTTGATTTGGCATTTCTTTTGTTGACATTTTTCATGCTTACTACAACATTCGCAAAGCCTAAAACAATGGAAATAGCAGTTCCAGAAAAGCCAAAAGATAATGCTCCCAAGCCCCCAGAAGTAAATGAAAAGAGAGTAATGAACCTGATTCTTGGCGATAAAGATAAAGTCTATTGGTGGATGGGAATCACAAAACCCGAAGTAAATACCACAACTTATTCCAAGGATGGTATTCGGAAGGTTGTATTGGAAAAAGAGAGAGATGTAGCTGCCATTATGAGAGGTCTTGGTAAAGATCCCGATAAATTCCCTATGGTGATATTGATTAAACCTGTGGATTCTTCGAGGTATAAAAACTTCGTGGATATTATGGATGAAATGAAGATTACCAAAGCACCCATTTATGCTTTGGTTCCTATTACTGCCGACGATAAAGCTCTGATTAAGGATAAATAATTTATGGAATTTAATCACTTTTTGCATCATTAAAGAAAAGGACAATGAAAAGTAATAATGTATTTTTAAACGATTGGGGCAATGAAGTTTCTACCGGCAGAAATGATATTGTTTTTGAAACAAGGAATCGTCAATATGGTGCTTATGATTTAAGAAGATTTTACGGAAAGCGAGCATCTGTTTCTTTTGGAATTACTTTAGGAATAGTATTTTTTGTATTGGCAATTCCATTAATCATAAAACTATTAAGTCCATCTGAAGATACCAACGCAAAGCACAGGACTAAGGAAGTGGTAACCGAATTAGGTCCGCCTCCTCCATTGGAAAAGGAGTTACCTCCTCCTCCAAAATTAAACATTCCAAAGCAAGTAGAGCAAGTTCGTTTTGTGCCCCCAAAGGTTGTTATCAAGCCTGTTGATGAGCCTGAACTTCCAAAAAATACCGAGCCACCTAAACCGCCACCTCCTCCTGATGCAACTCCAGGACCGGATACTACGGTTTATGCGGCACCTTCAGCACCTATTCCTCCGCCAAAGAAGCCGGAAGTCTATTCTTATGTGGAGCAAATGCCTTCCTTTCCTGGCGGTGAGGAGAAACTATTTCAATATTTGAATGATAATATGAAATATCCTTCTATGGCAAGAGAAACAAATATACAGGGAAAAGTATTCGTTAATTTTGTGGTTGATGAAGAAGGGAAAATCAGTAATGTAAAAGTTTTAAGAGGCATTGGTGCTGGTTGTGATGAGGAAGCAGTTAGGGTTGTAAAAGCAATGCCAAATTGGAAACCGGGTAAACAAAATGGACGTGCAGTACCTGTTTCATATAATTTACCAATACAATTTAAATTACAATAATATCAGTTTATAATTTAAGGTCTAAAGATATAGGTTGTTCGAGTTTGAAGAGCCGATATCTTTAGACCTTAATTATTAAAAACAAAAATATGGCTTCTTCCAACTTCGTAGATTATGTAAAGATTTGTTGCCGCACAGGTGCCGGTGGTCCGGGGGCGGTGCATTTTCATCGTGATAAATTAACCGCTAAAGGTGGACCTGATGGTGGTGATGGTGGCAGGGCAGGACATATCATTGTCAAAGGAAATAAACAAATGTGGACCCTATTGCATTTGAAATATCGTAAACATGTCCTTGGAACTCCCGGCGAGCGTGGTGGCAGCACTTTAAAAACCGGTGCTAATGGGAAGGATGATATTCTTGAAGTCCCTATTGGGACTATTGCGAAGGACTTTGAGACAGGTGAAGTTTTATTTGAAATTTCTGAGGACGGTCAAGAAGAAATCCTTTTGGAAGGCGGCAGAGGAGGGCAGGGAAATAATCATTTCAAATCTTCTACTAATCAAAGCCCGCGATACGCTCAACCTGGTGATCCCGCCAAGGAAGAATGGAAGATATTAGAATTAAAACTCCTTGCCGATGTGGGCTTGGTTGGGTTTCCTAATGCTGGGAAATCAACTTTGCTTTCAGTGGTTTCTGCCGCAAAACCAGAGATTGCCGATTATCCTTTCACAACCTTGGTTCCAAATCTCGGTATCGTATCTTACCATGAAAACAAATCTTTCGTGATGGCTGATATTCCAGGGATAATCGAAGGGGCGCATGAAGGAAAGGGACTCGGCACTCGCTTCTTGAGACATATAGAAAGGAACTCTGTTCTCTTGTTTATGATTCCTGCTGACAGCAAAAGCATCAAGAAGGATTATAAAATATTACTTAAAGAATTAAAGTTATATAATCCTGAACTATTAGATAAATCAAGGATTTTGGCTATTACAAAATCTGATTTGCTGGATGCTGAATTATTAAGAGAGATGAAAAAGGAAGTTCCGCGAGGCGTGTCTTCAGTATTTATTTCTTCGATTACAGAATCTGGAATTGCGAAGCTGAAAGACATGCTTTGGAAGGAACTTAACAAATTGTAACCTCATAGAAACTCTCAATTCCATAGACACTTCCGTGTTCCTTTTTCTAAATGGAATGCACAATTCCTTTTTCGATTTTATCATGTATTGGGCGAGCAATAAATTAATTTGGATTCCGCTTTATATTTTCATTTTAATCTTGATTTTTAGAGAGTTTAAGAACCAAGGTTTCATCATCCTGTTATTTTCTATTGCCTTAATTATATGCAGCGATCAATTGACTTCAGGATTAATCAAGAATATGGTCGAAAGACCCCGTCCGTCTCATGAAGCGGCTCTTGCCGATACCATTCATTTGGTAAAGGATTATCATGGAGGCAAGTATGGGTTTCCCTCTTCGCATGCTTCCACAAGCTTCGCCATAGCAGCCTTTATTTTCTTTTTATTGCGAAAGAGATTTTCCTGGATAGTTTTTGTTTTATTGCCTTATGCGATGCTGGTTTCATATAGCCGTATTTACCTCGGAGTTCATTACCCGGGAGATGTCGTTTGTGGAATGCTAACAGGTATTTTTCTTGGATATATCTTCTTTAAGATTTTCCAAAGAATTAAGAATTATAAGCTTTTCGGATTATCTGCTTAACTTTTGAATTTCTATTTCAAACCTTCACAAATGTGTTTTGGACTGAGTCGTACGGATCACTGCGAAACGCAAATTTGTTTTGGACTAAGTCGTACGGGTCACTGCGAAACGCAAATGTGTTCCGTAATGGTCAGTTATTTTCATTTAAAATCAAAGTTTTGGACTACAATACAAAACACTGTTCATATCATTCCAATGTTTTAGATAACAATGATCGGTATCAATCACTGCCTTCCGAAGTTTGGGAATGGTCTGATCAGTACCGCTTACTCCATTCCGCAAAGATGGAATGGTCTGATCAATACTACTTGCTCAATTCCAAAAGTTTAGAAGGATGTGAGCAGTTATTTTCTATTGCCTTCAAGGTCATGAGTTTTTCTAAGAACCCTATGGTTTTTGAATAGCAAAGGTAAAGCCGTTTTCAAAACCGGAGAAGTCTTCTTTAAGTTGATGGGATGTAAGTTGAAGATGGTCGTTGAATCTCTTTATAGTAAGATAATGAAACATCGGATCATAGCCATTGGCAGAGTCAGGAATTCGTTTTGAAGTTTTAACGAGAGGTTGATGAAGACCACCGCCGCCTCCGACAATTACAAAGTCCTTCCCATCTCTTTTAAAGTATTCGAAGTTGTGTGAATGCCCGGTAATAAAGAGTTTACACTTCTTCGTGCGAAGGAAAAGGGGCACGAAATAGTTCATTACATTCTTAGAAGGATTGACAATGCTGCTGTTGGTATATGGGGGATGATGGCAGCCTACAATAATATATTGAATGGCGGGGTCTGCATCCAATCGTTTCAAAGTTTCCTTGTAGAATTGATTTTGAATGGCAGTATCTTTGGGACTCATTACCTTTATATTTGAATTCATCAAGACAACCGCTATGGAATCAACAATTTCAACATATCCGGTATTATGGTGATTAGGAAATCGCTTCTGGAAATTAGTTTGACCATCGGTGCCGCTTCCAAGATATTCATGATTTCCAAGACAAGCATAAACAGGGATATTCGCAGCCCTCAAATCTCTGAGATATTTGTCCATTATATTCCAATTTTTCTCAATCCCGCTCCATGAAACAATATCGCCAAGAATAAAGAAACATCGCGGATGAGTAGCAAGTATTTCTTTAAAGATCATCTCTGTGGCTTTCTCATTATGATTGCGCTTGAGCTTCAAAGTTTCGACCCATAAGGGGGCTTGAGTATCAGCAACGAAAGCTATTTCGGTGGTATCGGCGGCAACAGGCTTAAAGGGCTTTACAGAAAAACTTTCTACACGCTGACTAAAAATAATGGTGAAGAAAAGAAGGAAGGCAAAAGAAATAAGAGCTACATTAGTTTTATTGTTGCTATTATTTCCAGCCATAATAATCAATTATTATTTTATTCCAAATCCTTCAAAACGATAAGCAAATCCTATGCCTAAAGCTTCTTTGAATTGAGTGCCTGGACCAGCAGTGCCATTAGCTCTGTGAATCAAAACCTGATCATCATAAATCAATTGAGTCTGGATAAGGACATTAATATATTTATTAACTTTCATGGCGAGGACTTCTTCCCAATTGACAACTACATTTTGAGGGTTTTGTTCGTAATTAGAAAACAAATCTACCTCTGAACTAAGGTTTATATTCTGCATAACTTTAAAGCGATGCTTCAATTTAAAGTACGCTCCTATTTCATTTTTCATCTTTAAGCCCGGAGGAACACCGAAAAGAGTTTGATTAGCCAGGAGAGCTTCATTAATAAGCATCTGATCTTCCACAAAAGTGGTTCGGGATGTTACCGGAGACAAATAAACCGAAAGTTTATCAGAAGGCTTCCAATCTATACCCACAGAATTTAAAAGATAAGCAGGCGTGAGCCAGTTTGAAATCCTCGTTCTGGAGGTATCAGTATAATTAAATCCTTCTGTAAATTGAGTTTTGAAGCCAAGAAGGTAAGTTAGATAAAAATTACGCCCCATATCCCAACCCACCTTAGAGTTAAAGTCAATTTTATCATCAGTCTTCTGCGCATGTTGGTTACCTATTTTGGAACCACCAAAGGCTAAGTCGAGGGTATTATCCCAAGCCCATTTTCCACTTTTCATTTTAGCAAAAAGAGATAACAAAGCATTCCCGCCATAGGAATTTTGTCCGCCCGCAGCCCAATCTGAAAAGGAAGCTTGATTGAAGGTTACATTTCCATAGCCGCCTCTACGCCAGATAGTATCTCTTTTGGTTAAAGTATCTTTCTTCGTTAAAGAATCATTCTGTGCCGCAGCACTTACTGCAATCATCATTACAGTCATTAATACAATTAAATTTCTACTCATATATATGTGTTTATTTTGAGGTGCAATATTACAAAGTTAATGGACAAATAATAGCACATCATTCCACGAGGTGAAAACCCGAAGACTGAATATATAATTTGGATATTACCTTTCTACAGCAATCTTCTTCACCACGACTTCTTTATCATTAATCACCTTGATAAAGTAGATGCCTTGTGGGAAATCAGCAGTATTTATTTCTGTAAGATGCTGGTCTTTGGGAATAGAAACAGAAGAAATCATTCTTCCATCCAACGTAATTATTTCCAGAGTAGAAGAACCATTATTATTCAACATGACAAAGAAATTATCAGCAGCAGGATTGGGATAAATAAGAACTTTCTCTGTAGAATTAATCGAAGGAATTCCTGTTAAAACACAAGGAGCATTTGGTGAAACTGTCATCCTTCCAGCGGCAACATATCTTTGCATGGCGGGAATGGTGCCTGTATTCAAAGTATTAGGAATACCAATGGTTGGAGGATAGGGAGTGGTCGGAAAGAGGTCAGTAAATGATGTTCTATAATAAGACGTATCAGGAAGAGGAGTGGTATTCGCCGGAGTGATGGTGCCTAAGATATTATTACCCCATTGAAAATGATTCGTACCGGCAAGATAATATAAGCCATGAAGAAAAGCATTGTCAGTAGTTTCATTGCCGACGAAATTAAGACTGTCTGATAAAACACTGGCACCGGGAGTCATCAAAATACCATACAATACCGCGCGATTACGAAAGAAAGTGGTATAAGGACCTGTGGGTCCCCAAGTCGAATCTATCATGATATTATTTACAATATTACTTTCAAATAAATTAGCAAAAGAATAGTGCCCGTGACATACCAGATCGGCTCCTGCATCAGTGGGATTTTCCACGCGATATTCATTAATGGCATAGTTATACCCGGCAACGTTTCCATTAGCACCCTGCTTCACAATGACAGCATGACGAAGATGATTAAAGACATTATTTTCTACCAGACATTGCCCGGTATGCTGAATCATCATAACGCCGTAGCCCCTTGTATTCGTGCCATCATAAGCATAAGCATCATGAAAATAACATCCTGATACAGTAATATTGGTACTGACATTCAGAGCCACATGAGCACCACAACTATGATAACTTTCAACGCCCTTTACCCAACAATTAATGGCGTTATAGAAATTCATCATATAGCCTCCTGCGGGCAGACCGGTATCAGCACGGGTCATGCGCAAATCTTCGATGCCAACAAACTTTCTCGGAGTCCATTTTCTAATCTGGGGATGAAGAGAAGGTGTATAGTTGATTCGCAAAGGGTTCGTAAAGTGAATCGTATCGCCACTGATGGCAGTTATATGAATGATCTGCCCGACACAATCCACAGCCCATGTCGCGGGAACAGTATTCCAGGCGCCATTAGTCTCGGAAATTTCAGCATAATCGCCGACATTGAAGCCGGTAGTGCTGTCCAGAACAATATAAGTAGTATCTATGGTAAATCCTGCAACAATGTTTTGGAAGGTATCAGTCTGATTTACCTGGGCATCTATGCAATCAATATTAGCACCATTAAGATTAAAAATCAAACGTGCAGAATCATAGCAATCACCACGCAGAATGACACTGTCAGGCAGATTCAACGTTGATTTAATCAGATAATTTCCGTGAGGAAAATAGATAATGCCGGCATGACCATTCAAAGAGTTCATGGCACTGTCAATGGCATGGGCATCATCATTGATACTGTCGCCATGAGCACCAAAATTCATGACATTAAGTTCGGTGGTGATGACAGGATTATTAGAAAACATTCCGACAGGAGACCATTGCACTCTCTTAGATGCAGGGATGGTCTGGGCAATACTGAAGGTGGCTAAAACAAAGGTGATTACGATTAAGGATAGACTTTTCATGTTGTATATATTATTAGATTATGAGATGCCAAAATTAGAAAAATTAAAGTAAGTGTTTTGGGAATAGGGTATAAGGCATGGGGAATAGGGTATAGGGTATAAGGTATAGGGTATAAGGTTTATACTCTATACCTTATACTCTATACCTTATACCCTATACCCTATTCCCTATACCTTATGCCCTATGCCTTTAAACCTTTATTCCCTTAACTTACTTTGATGCAACGAATTAATAGAAGAAAGCATCCTTCTATAGAACCTAAACATAAAAGGAAATGAACTATATCTATAAGTACTATTTCCAAGATTCTTTCTTAAAAAACTAAGGTTAGATGCACAGTATCTAAGCATAGTTCCTCGGAAACCAGGCACAGTTCCTTAGCATCTAAGCATAGTTCCTTTGAAACTATACACAGTTTCTCGGAAACAATGCATAGTTCCTCGGAAACCATGCATAGTTCCTTAGAAACCATGCATTGTTCCTTAGAAACAATGCACTGTTCCTTGGAAACAATGCATAGTTCCTTAGAAACCATCCACTGTTCCTTGGAAACAATGCACTGTTCCTTGGAAACAATGCATAGTTCCTTGGAAACAATGCACTGTTCCTTGGAAACAATGCACAGTTCCTTAGAAACAATGCACTGTTCCTTGGAAACAATGCACAGTTCCTTGGAAACAATGCACTGTTCCTTTGAAACAATGCACTGTTCCTTGGAAACTAACCTTAGATTTTTCCCTTTTATACCTGGAAAAAGAATTTCCATACCAGGAACTTCAGGAAAGAGATGTGGATGGAAGGCTTTAATGGCTGGGAGTTCGGCTTTCAACTTTACTAAAGTCAGAAACTTTAGTAAAGTTCTTCACCCTTCCTTTCCTTTTGAAATTTTAGTTTTGCAAAAACAAATAACTAATATGAGTTTCCTTAATTTTAGAAATGGGTTGATTGTTTATACCGTTTTCGCAGCCTTCTTTTTGGCTGGTATTAGCATTAATATATGTAGTGCCCAAAGTATTAATAAAGAAAGATTGGATAGTTTGTTTACCGCCATCATGAGCAATCATAAAGGGATGTACAGCATTGCTGTTTCTAAGAATGATACGATTATTTATACCTGCAGCACGGGCTATTCCTTAATTTCCAAGGAAGAGAAAATCCATTCCACCATTGATACCAAATATAAAATAGGTTCTATCTCCAAACTGTTTACTGCGACCATGATTTTGGAGCTTGTCGAGGAGGGGAAATTAAGTCTTACGGATACGCTAAAGAAGTTTTTTCCTCGCCTTCCCAATGCTGATAAAATTACCATCACTCATCTTCTTCAACACAGGAGCGGGCTTTTTGATTTCACCGAAGATACTGCATTTTATGATTGGATGGATCAGCCGAAAACACAAGAAGAAATGCTTTCTCTTATTGCAAGCAAGCCTCCCGAATTTGCGCCGGATGAGAAGTTTGCTTATAGCAACACAAATTATAATCTGCTGGCTTATATTATTGAAAAGATTTGTCATCAGTCTTACAAGGATGCGCTTCGGGATAGAATAACTGCCAGGCTTGGATTAGAAAATACCTATTCCACCACTAAAATTGATGTGAAGAACAAGGAGTCTTATTCTTATTTCTTTACCGGGAATCATGCCGCTAAAATGAAGGAGTCCGACGGTAGTGTCTTTGTCGGGAGCGGGTCTGTAGTCGCTACTCCGAGCGATTTAAATAAATTTATTGATGCTCTATTTGCCTGTAAGTTGGTTAATAAAAACAGTCTTGAACTTATGAAAACAATGAAGGATGATTATGGAATGGGAATGTTTACTTTCCTTTTCTACAACAAGCTTGGGTATGGTCATACCGGGCAAATAGACGGCTTTGTTTCTACTTTGGAATACTTTCCTGAGGATCATTTTACCGTTGCTTTATGTACTAATGGCACCGTGACAGCTATCAGCGAAGTGATGAGTACTGTCCTGAAGATTTGTTACAATAAACCTTATACTATTTCTAATCATAAAACCATAAATGTCAGTCCCGAAGAATTAAATAAGTATTTGGGAATCTATTATAATAAAGGATTAGAGATGCACATCACTATCAGTAAGCATGATTCTACTTTAATCAATCAGGCGACAGGACAAATTCCTATTCCGATGGAAGCGATTGCAAAAGATGATTTTAAGAATTTTGATTATGGAATTGAACTTCTTTTTGAGACGGATGCTGCTTCATTTCTTCTGAAACAAGAAGGTGTTTTTGTACGATTTACCCGCGAAAAATAATTTAAAAGCAGCTCCTTCACTAATCAGATTGTAGGAAAGATTATACCTCTTCGGAAAATAACCTTAGTAGAAAATAATTAGAGTCAATGATGACCTTATTACCTTATTGAATGGTTCTACTGGGAATTTTGTGGGAAGCTTAATTTACATTGATTCAATAGGATAAAATTTAACCACAGAGTACACAGATTAACACAGATTCTTGGCGACCAAAATCTGTGTTAATCTGTGTACTCTGTGGTTAAATTTTATCCCTTTAAATTTTGGTTAATATCCCGCTATAATCATTTACCCACAAAATTCCCAGTAAAGCCTATTGAATAAGGGAATAAGGTTTGGATTACAGCCAATGCCAGGTTTTATACTAAGGTTAAAAAGGAAATTTTATACTTACTTTACTATTTTCCGAAGAGGTCTATTATTCAAATCAAGGGTTCCTTGCAAGGTATTAATGGAAGAAAGTATGCTTCTATAGAAGCTATACATAAAAGCTAAAGAACTATATCTGTAAATACTATTTCCAAGGTTCTTTCTTAAAAAACCAAGGTTAAGAGTCGAGGAACTATACATAAGAATAAAATATCTAAGTATAAGACTTCAACTCTTAGGCATAAGAGTGAAATATCTAAGTATAAGAGTTGAGGTCTTATGCATAAGAGTCGGGGTCTTATGCATAAGAGTCGGGGTCTTATGCATAAGAGTTGAGGTCTTATGCATAAGAGTTGGGGTCTTATGCATAAGAGTTGAGGTCTTATGCATAAGAGTTGAGGTCTTATGCATAAGAGTCGGGGTCTTATGCATAAGAGTTGAGGTCTTATGCATAAGAGTTGGGGTCTTATGCATAAGAGTTGAGGTCTTACGCCTGGATATTTCACTCTTATACTTGGAAAAAGAATTTCCATACCAAGAACTTCAGGAAAGAGATGTTGCTGGAATGCTTTAATGGCAAGGAGTTCGGCATCTGATGTTCCTGCTGTTTTTTTTAACCTTAGTAGAATAGGAAACAAGTTTAGATTTTAAAACCTTATTGCCATATTATATAAAGTTAAATAAGGTAATAAGGTTTTTATGTCTCACTTAACATTACTTTCTACTAAGGTTAAAAAAATATAGGCTAAACAATTTCAACCATTGACTAAGTTTTTGGAACAGGCATCCTGACTGGTGCGAAGCTCCAGTCAGGATGCATACATTTCTCTTGATTTATAAGAATTAAACCTTCCAGGAGCTTCGCACCTGAAAGGATTCGTGGAAACTTTTCCTATTCCAAACTATTTAATGTAACTTTGCCATTCCAAAATATTCAAAAATCGTTTTATCAAACAAATTAAAATCATGAAGAATAATGTTATAAAATTAATGATGCTTGTGGTGGCGGGTTTCATTGGAGGGAAGGGGGAGGGGCAGACTGCGTATATCACGAATGCTGGTGCTGGTACAGTATCTGTTATTAATGTAACAACACATACGGTAACTGCTACAATTCCAGTTGTCTATGGAGCTTTTGGGGTATCTGTGAGTCAAGATGGAAGTAAAGTATTTATTTCGAATTTAGATTCTCATTCCATAAGTGTTTTAAACACTGCTACTAATGCTGTTTCTGCTCCTGTTAATGTAGGTAATAGACCTTGGACACTTGTTGTAATTCCAAATGGAACTAAAGTATATGTTTCGAATCAGGGTTCTAATACAGTAAGTGTAATTAATACAACTACCAATATGGTTTCAGCAACAATTCCGGTTGGTAATTATCCTATGGGTATGGCTGTCAGCCCAGATGGAAGTAAAGTTTATGTTGTGAATAGTTCTGATGCTACAGTTAGCACTATTAACACAATGGCTGATACTGTTTTGTCAATAATTCATGTTGGTCATTTTCCTTACGATAATCCTTTTGGCGTAGCTGTTAGTCCTGATGGAAGTAAGTTATATGTTGCTAATGATGGTTTTAGCAATAAAGTTTATGTAATAAATACTGCAACTAATACTGTTTTGGATTCAATTCCAGTTGGCAATGTACCTTTTGGAGTAGCAGTAAGCCCTAATGGGAATAATGTATATGTTACAAATGCTGATGATAATACAGTAAGCATAATAAATACTAATACAAATAGTGTTTCAGCTACTATTCCAGTAGGTGGATACCCACAAGGTATATCTATAAGCCCTAATGGAGATAAGATTTATGTTGCAAATGAATATGATAATACAGTAAGTGTCATTGACTCTCTTACAAATACTGTGACGGATACTATTAATGTCGGAAATGAACCAGTTGCATTTGGGAATTTTATTTCCGTGTATGATATGACTACAGGAATCCCCTCCATACCTCCTTCCGCCCCAAGCATCACCCTCTATCCCAATCCCACTACTACTATTCTAAACATCAAGTCTCAATGGACAATTGATAATGCACAATTGACAATAACTGACCTTCTGGGGAATGAAGTCTATAAAGGAATCTTATCCAATGTCAATTGTCAATTATCAATTGACAATTGGAATAGCGGAATTTATTTTTATGAGATAAGAAGCAATAATAGTAGCGAGCGAGGGAAGTTTGTAAAAGAGTAATGAGTTATTAAGTATGAGTTATGAGTTGTCAACAGATTCATAACTCCTACTTCATAACTCATCATTAATGGTAAAGTTCATCAAAACAGATTTCCGGACAATCAATGTAAATCTTTTTTCCTTTCCATTAAATATTCAATAACCCAATTGACCTGTCAATAGCAGGGTTTGAACTATTCTAAGAACCTTTTTTCTATTGCTGTTAAAGATACCTTAATTGGTATTGCCATTCAGAAATGTTCTTCTAATTTTACCACCGAAATATTTAAAGGAGGTAAATTTGATAATATTAGTATGAATGCTGTGAATAGAAATCTAAGTACCCAAATCCTGAAACACACTATTGTAATAGCCATTTTTGTTGCAGTAGCATTGATCTATTTCTCTCCGTTGCTTCAGAATAAAGTTTTGAATCAAGGTGATATTGACCGATGGTACGGGGCTTCTAAAGAGATTACCGATTTCAGGAATGTACATGATGCCGAGCCACTTTGGACCAACAGTATGTTTGGTGGAATGCCTTCTTATCCTATTTCGACAAGGTATCCTTTCAATCTTATTCAATACATTGACAAAGCTTTGACCTTAGGCATCCCTAATCCTGCCAATTATCTCTTTCTTTATTTCGCAGGGTTCTATCTTCTTTTAATAGTTATTAATGTGGATTATCGCCTTGCTGTTATTGGTGCTCTGGCATTTGGTCTTTCGTCTTATTTCTTTATTATTATTGCTTCCGGACATAATACAAAAGCCGAAGCCATCGGATATATGGCGCCTGTTTTGGCTGGAATAATTCTTACTTACCGTGGCAAATATCTTATCGGTGGTGCGCTTACCGGTTTGGCTGTTGCTCTTGAGATTAATGCCGGTCATCCCCAGGTTACTTATTATCTCATTTTGCTGCTCATGGTCATGCTGGCTTTCCAGGTATATAAAACCTTTAAAGACAAGCTCTGGAAATCTTTTATCAATGCTTCAGCCATCATTCTTACGGTTACTGTTATCGCCATCTTGTCTAATCTCACCAGCCTGTATGCTATGGCAGATTACAGCAAATATTCAATTCGCGGACCCAGCGATCTTACCGCCAGGAAGACTGCTACAGGTCTTTCTAAGGATGCTGTTTTTGAATGGAGTTATGGTATCGGCGAAACGATGACGATGCTGGTTCCTAATTTCAAGGGAGGTCGCAGCAATGAGACCATTCATGATGAGGATGGGGCATTGAATAATGTCAATCCCATATTTCAGGAGAACATCGGGAACTTTCCTGCTTACTGGGGCAATCAAAAATTTACTAACGGACCTGTTTATGTCGGGGCTATCGTATGTTTTCTTTTTCTTCTCGGGCTTATGATTGTGGAAGGGAATAATAAATGGTGGATTCTGGTCGGTACGATTCTTTCCATCTTGCTTGCCTGGGGGAAAAATTTCCCTGATTTTAATTATTGGATGTATGAACATTTTCCTGAATATGATAAATTCCGGTCTGTCACCATTGTTCTTATCATTGCCGAGTTTTGTATGCCTCTTCTTGCGGTCTTTGCTTTGAATAGAATTCTTAACACTAAATATCTTCTTACTAACAAGAAAAGACTTTATACTGACATCGTCATTGCTTCGGCTATTACTTTTCTAATCTTTATTTCCGCAACAATATATTCCGATACAAACAAGACTATTGAGGTTTTGACGAATGGAAAAATAGAACTAAAGAATGAATACACGCTTTACAAAGACCAATTGATTAAACAAGGACATAGCAACAGTCAAGCTGAAGAATTTAATGATAATGTCACCAAAGCCCGTGATAATATTCTCTTTAATGATGCCGTTCGAAGCTTTGGATTCATTGCTCTTGCCGGGCTTCTGATATGTGCTTATGCAAGATTTAATTTCAGGAAACAATATCTTATCATTGGCATGGGATTATTGATTGTTGGCGATCTCTGGGCAGTGGATAAAAGGTATCTTAATGATGATAGTTTTAAGTATCCCAATATTGGCGATATCGCTTATCTGCCTCAGAATGCCGACCTTGAAATTCAAAAAGATAAAAGCCTTGACTATCGCGTCATGAATATACAAGGGGATCCTTTTAATGATGCTCGTACCTCGTTTTTCCATAAATCTATCGGAGGTTATAACGGTGCAATATTACAACGGTTCCATGAGTTGAAAAATGCTGAATTGCTTAATGAAATAAGCAAGATTAATAATTCCTTTAAGACCAGGAATCAAGAGCAAATTAAGCAAGCGATGGCGAGCGCTGATTGTATAAATATGCTTAATGGGAAATATATTATTGATAGTTTGGATGGCGCGCCCTATCTCAATACTAATGCTTTGGGAAACTGCTGGTTTGTGAAAGATTATAAGATTGTCGAGAATGCAGATTCAGAACTTAATGTCATGGGGAAGTTTGATCCTGCCAGCATTGCTGTCATTGATGCGCAATTCAAATCTTCTTTAGGCAATCTTCACCCTGCGCCGGATTCTCTTTCTACTATTAAATTAACCAATTATCTTCCGAATGATTTAACCTACCATTCAAATACGACTTCTGAGCAACTCGCAGTATTTTCGGAGGTTTATTTTTCTAATGGCTGGAATGCATATCTGGATGGCAAACCTGCAAAATACTTTCGTACGGATTATATCTTGAGAGGCATGAATATCCCTGCCGGAAATCATCTTATTGAATTCAAATTTGAACCTGCTTTTTATGCTCCCTGTGAAACTATTTCGCTGATCAGTTCTTTATTGCTCTTAAGTTTTATTGGGGGAACCTTCGCCATACAACTAAGGACTAAATTGAAGGAAAAGAAACAAGAGATAAAACCTGTTTTGAAACAAACTATAAAAGAGAATTTTCAACACACCACAAAGAGGAGATTACGGTCTGCTTAGGGAAACATATTATACCTTATATAAATTCAAAATGACTGTCGGGTTATTTATACCAACAATATAATTACAGTATAAAAACTGTGTAAACTTGTCATTCCGACGAAGGAGGAATCCTATAGAAATATGGATAGGATTCCTCCTTCGTCGGAATGACAAGATAAAATTTGGTTTATACAACCCGACAGTCATTAAATTCAAAATAAGGTTCTTTCCAGAATTCCCAATAAACAGGGCGATTTAAAAACTTATCTTTATTGAAGAACCATCTCTTGAAATTTCTTATCTAATGTAAAGACAAGAATTTCTATGTTTAATAGTTGAAATCGCAACCTTATGTTCAGGAAAAAGAAGGTTAGAGATAGTGGATCCAAGGTTAAGAATGAAAGGTCTAAGCATAAGATTTGATAATGTAAGCATACATTATCAATATGTGTGCTTATATCTTCCGTATGCGTGCTTACATCTTCTGTATGCGTGCTTACATCTTCTGTATGTGTGCTTACATCTTCAGTATGCTTGCTTACATCTTCTGTATGTGTGCTTACATCTTCTGTATGTGTGCTTACATCTTCTGTATGTGTGCTTACATCTTCTGTATGTGTGCTTACATCTTCTGTATGCTTGCTTACAAATTCCGTATGTAGCCTTAGTTACACTGTATCTAACCTTAGTTACACTGTATCTAACCTTAGTTACAGCGTATCTAACCTTAGTTACACTGTATCTAACCTTAGTTACACTGTATCTAACCTTAGTTACAGTGTATCTAACCTTAGTTACAGCGTATCTAACCTTAGATACAGCGTATCTAACCTTAGATACAGCGTATCTAACCTTAGATACAGCGTATCTAACCTTAGATACAGCGTATCTAACCTTAGATACACTGTAACTAACCTTAGATACACTGTAACTAACCTTAGATACAGTGCATATAACCTTAGAATTTCCACTCTTATACTTAGAAAAAGAATTTCCATACCAGGAACTTCAGGAAAGAGATGTGGATGGAAGGCTTTAATGGCAAGGAGTTCGGCATCTGACATTACTAATGTTGAAAGCTTTAGTAAAGTTCTCCATATCATGTCACTCCTAAGGAGTTTTAATGGTATGATGGAGCATATTATCTATTAAGATTTCACTCCTACGGAGTTTTTAAATATTCTTAAGGTTCTTTCTAAAACTCCGAAGGAGTGAAATCTTAATAGCAAACAAGGAACAACAACTTCCAAAACTCCGTAGGAGTGAAATAAATAAAAATTAATGGCATCTGACTTTACTAAAGTTCAAAGCTTTAGTAAAGTTAATCAACACAACCTTAATCTTTCAGTATTCAATATTGAATCTTTGGAAAAGGATATTCTTAATAAGGACTGTTGGGCTGAATAAACCAATAATACAATTACATTTTTGAAACTGTGAGTCCTTGTCATTCCGACGAAGGAGGAATCTTATTGGAATAATAATAGGATTCCTCCTTCGACGGAATGACAAGCCGAAACTTCGTATATACAACAAAGCAGCATTATTCCTATCTTATGAAACATTCCAAGAAAACTACCTTATAAGAGTAATATAACCATGCGTAGAATAAGGATGAGCATTATAATCATCGCCATAGAAGATATAATAGTAGGTGCCGTCAGGACATTGCCTGCCTGCCTGATCATAACCATCCCAATAAAGATTCGGTTGGTAGCTTTCAAACATCTTTAATCCCCAGCGATCATAAATAATAAGATGATAAGTCAGGAAACCATCGGCTTGGAAGGCAAAGAAGTCATTATAGCCATCATTATTAGGAGTAAAGATATTTGGAATATTAATAAAGCAAGGCTCAACTTCCACAACAACCGGGACAAGCATACTTCTGCAAACCCCGGTATTCGTGAGGATGTAATAAGTCATCGTAGTATAAAGCAAAGGTGTGGTAAAGGTATATCCTGAATCAAAAGGAGTGGTAGCAAATTCATCATTATACCAATAAACCTGCTGATTGCCATTCGCAATAAGAGTGATGGAAGTCCCAGCACAGGTAGCGGCTGAAGGCACCATGGGAGTAGGGTTTGGAATGGTGTCTATCTTAATGGAATCTGTCGCTGTGCAGCCAATGTAATTAGTTATGGTGAGATGATAGACAGCAGGATTGTGAACAATGATGTTTTGATTGGAAACAGAATCAGGAAGCCATATATAATTTGTGAAATTGCCGCTGCCAGTGAGGGTTATGGAATCTCCACTACAGAAAGTCAGGGGACCGGATGCAGTGATGTTTGCAGCAGGATTTAATTCCGTAACCGTGATGCTGTCAGTAGTTGTGATATTGCAATAAGTTACGCTGCAAATGTATGTTCCGGTGGTATCAACAACCTGCTGGAAGCTATTACCGGAAAGAGGATTAAGCCATTGGATGGTGCTTAATGAATCAGACAAAACATTCAACACCACAGACTGCCCTATGCAAAAGACAGAATCAGGAATGACCTTCAAAGATGGAGTATAATAAGCCGGAGTAACAGTAATGGTAACACTATCAAAAGCCTGGCAGCCAAGAGAGTCAAGAGTCATCAAAAGGTAGGTGCCGCTGGTATAGGCAGTCATCGTCGGCTCTATAATATTACCGGGTTGCCAGATATATTGTGTCATTCCGCTATTCCCAGACAACACGATTGAATCGCCAGCACAGAAGGTAGTGGAACCAGTATAATCAATCTGCGCAGCAGAGGTAACCATCGTAACATGAACACCGGCTATGGTCGTGATATTACAGGAAAATACCGAACAAGAATAGTAATCAGTAGTATCAACATAGACGAAAAGACTATCACCGGAAAGAGGCTGAAGCCAAGTGATATTGCTGCCGGGAGTAGTAACAACAACGATCTCCACAGAATCGCCTTTACAAAAAGCAGTGTCGGGAATGACTTTAAGATAGGGAGTATTGTATGCCGTAACAATGACAGTATTGGAAAGTTGTGGACAACCTTGCGTATCAACATTGTAACAATAATATTGACCTGCGAGCTGAACATATATCTGGTCGGTATCGCCCGGAATAGCACCGTTCGGACCATCCCAAGCGAAGGTTCCATTGCCCGAAACAGTGAGCAAGACAGAGTCATTGGGACAAATGATTCCGAAAACAGGATTCATGGTGATTTCAGGGTAAGGCTTTTGCTGAACATGTACTATTATGGAATCGCTACAGCCGCCGGCATTAGTAACAGCGACGATATAGTAACCTGTTTGATTCACCCAGATATCTTGATTAGTATTGAATTGGGTAAAATAATAGGTATTGAATTCATTATACCCCCAAAGATAACTCACACCGCCGGATGCGAGCAATTCAACAGAATCTCCGGGACAGAAGGCAGTATCTCCTTTAATGATAGGAGTAGGGTGGGGGAGAACAACGATGTAAATGGAGCGCGAAGTGGTTACATCAATAAGATTACAGACATTTCCCAAATTAATATGTGCAGTAACCGTGTACCAACCACTGACAGAGGGCCAAAACCAGTTGTAAATATACCATTGACAATACTGAGTAAAATAGATACCGAATAATTCAGGAATCACAGGGGAAACAGTCCAGATGATAGTAGTATTCGGATAGCAGTCAGCCCCGGTAACAGTATCTCTTATGACAGCTTCGAAAGGATTACCAAGACAAAGGGTAATGGTATCGGTATTAAAAGTGTCTTGAGGAAAAATTATTTTGGGATGAATGGGAGGAAGCAAGGAATCAAATTCAAGCAGGACAGCATTAGTATCGGTGCAGCCATAAGAATTCGTAACAACGAAAAGATATAATCCATCAACGTGGTTATTAGGAAGGCTGGAATCATGTGTAATGACATTATTTGGATTAATCCAATAAATAGAATCCGTGGGATCATAATTGCTAGCCCATATACTAATGGAATCAGGCACACAAACCTGCACAATGTATGTCTGAATAGCATCTACGTTCACCAATTGGTTGTCAGAGATTGCAGGAATAGGCGGAATGGGATAAATAGTAACATAGATGGAATCTGTCTTAGTGTCACAGGCATCTGGATGGGAATGTAATAGATAAACCCATCCCGAAGTCCAAATCTTAGCGGTGTCATTAGTAGAACCATTAGACCAATGGAAAGAATAAGATGGCGCGAGGTCCTTACAAGCAAAAGTATTTACCTGAACAATGACAGAATCGCAGCCATGAGCAGAATCAGAACAAGGTCCAAGCCATTGCCCAAGGCACATACTGTCATAAGGTCTGTCGCAATTATTGCCGGAGCGAAGAAAATAGTCATAAGGCTGCCGCATAGTATCAAGGCACTTCGCCACAAACATATCCGAGTTTCCATAAGACCTCAAACCCTTGTATTGAGAATAACTAAAGTCATTGCAATAGTACGGAGTACAGCCATTAAAGACAGTATCGGCATATCCAATGAAATTTGCCCAGCGGACAGGAAAAATAACTGTTTCTCCAAAGCTCCCGGTAAGTAATATTTCATCGGCAGCATTCAATGCAATGCCGGTTCCATTGTCATCAGCATGACCTGCGACTTGTCTGTTCCAGATTTTATTCCCCGCAACATCCCATTTGGAAACATAAATATCATTAAACCCAATGCTACAGAAGGTTCCCTGACCATAAACATCGGCATATTGAGTGAAAGTACAGGCGAAGTTTCCGGTAAGATAATTATTGCCGAGTTCATCAATCACCAGGCTCTTTGCAGTAACATAAGAGTTGGAACCATTGGCAAGACTCCAGATAAGATTACCGGCAGGACTATATTTAGCAAGGAAGATATTGTTGGGATAGGTGGTAGTCATGGTAATATTGGTAGGGGCATAGAAAAAAGTAATGCTGCCATGCAAATCACCTGCTATTACAGGGTTTCCGCTCTGATCAATGTAGATGGTATTGGCAACATTGTAATTTCCACCACCGGAAAACTTCATCCATTGTTCAACACCGGAGGCATTATATTTAATGAGGAATATTCCATTATACATATTGCAATTGGTAACATAATCAAAAGTAATGGTATCGCTGAATTGCCCCGTCACATATACGTTTCCGGAAGCATCACATACCACAGCAGCTCCAATATCGGTGTATTTTGCCGCACCTTGCTTCGCCCATAAGAAGGTACCGTTGTTATCATATTTAATAGTAAAGATATCAACACTGTTATTCATGCTTGTGAAGACAGAAGTGCCAAAAGTCGAAGTCCCTTGGAATTCCCCGGTAACCACGACATTCCCCGAAGGATCAAGAGCAATGGCATGACCAATGTCTTCCTCTGTTCCGCCACAAGTACGCACCCAAATACAGGTACCAGAGCTGTCATATTTTGCGATAAAGACATCCTGCGCGCCTGTAGATGTAATATGAAAGCTTCCAAAGGTGGCGGTGCCGTAATAAAACCCGGTAATGTAGCAATTACCCATAGAGTCGGTGCGCAGAGCTGTCGGGCGATCTGAACCAATACCGCCAGCTTGAACTGCCCATACATAAGCACCTAAATTATTCATCTTTGTAAGAACTATATCAGTCTGCCCAAAGGTTGTAAGGATAGTAGAACCGAATTTTGCAGTGTTTGTGAAATAGCCGGTAGCGTAGGTGTTTCCGGCAGCATCAGAGCCGACTGCGATACCCTCATCTACGTCAGGACTACCGCCATGCTCCATCCAATAAAGCTGTGCGGAAAGGTTATAACTGATTAAAAAGAAAATGGTTGAAAGAAGGATAGTTATTTTTTTCATATTTTGTTTTTATGAAGTGATACAAAAGGTGGAAGGAATGTATTCTATTTTTTTAAGACGGCGAATATATTAAAAAGGTTTATTATCATTCATCTTTTTTTCATGTTTGTTAAATTAAACTCCATTTTATAAACATTAAAAAAATCCGATAAAGCACGACATCTATTCCATGTATCTTATGGCTTTGTTATTTTGAATGATTAATTTCTAATTTCATTTGGCGTATAATGGTTTGTTACAATTAAGTTTTGAATTCCCTGTTATTATAAAAGATGAAAGCCAGCAAAAAATTATCTAAAGTATTGATTTCTATGCAATATATAATGCCTGTCCCCCCTTCTATAATTGCTGTCCCTCCTTCTATAATGTCCTTCCCTCCTTCTATAATTGCTTTCTGCTGTCCTATAATTATTATCCCAGCTTCTATAATTATCATTCCCCTTCCTATAATTACCGTCCCTTCTCCTGTAATTACCGTCCCGCTTCCTATAAATACCATCCCCCTTCCTATAATTTGTATTCCGCCTTCTATAATTTGTATTAAGAAGAGAAAAATTTCTTCATGCCTAATTAAATTTCACATTATTCCAAAATTATAAAACATAGAGGAGGGATTAGACTTCTTTCATAATTATCGCAAATCAGATGGTGCGAAAGTCCGGTAGTGATTACCTGTTTATAGCAAAAGATTAGAAGTTGTCCCTGGGGGGACTTTTTATAAAACAAATAGTGATTAAATATGATAGAGGTCTATTATTTAACCAGCTTCTTTACTTTCTCCATCGGGACTTTTTTATCTCCGCTAAAAGCCACGACAAATGCATCTTTGATTCCGGCAGCAATGACCATATTTTTTAATTGGACTGCGGTATCATAATCATGAACCTCGCCGGCAAAGTAATAGGTAAGACCATCAGCATCCTTGTAGTGGGTAATGTTTTTGCTGCTTAACTTTAGGAACAAATCCACCACATCAAAAGGCACCTGTTCGCGATAAGCTCCCAACTGAACCTTGAAGATAATAGTGGAGGGACTTATAGGTTCTTCAGGTGCCTTGATTATTGGCGCAATAGTATGTATTGCGGCTGAATCGTTATTGCTGGTTGTAGTATTTGTATTGATTGGTGCGGGTTCCTGAATGTTTGTAGAAGTTGGGGCAACATCAAATTTCGTTGGGGTAACAGTCTTTTCTAATTCCCTTGCCTGTACCAATCCGATCCTCGAACCCTTATAATAAGCAACCACAAAAGCATCAGGAACCAGAGTCCTGGCAATCTGATTTTTGGCAGCATCGGCAGGTGGAAAGTAATTATACAGACCAGATAAGAAACGATAATAACCCTTTGGAGTAACTTCAGTATTTAATGGCTTCAATGATTCAAGAATGCGCGGGGGAGTGGCAGTTCCATACACACCTACCTGAATGGTATAAAATAATCCATCGGTGTTTTTAATATTGAATGAAGATTGATTTGAAGAAGTTGTTGCGGTGGGAATATTGTTTTGTAAAGATGATGCAACGGTATTTTTTGAAGAATCATTCACATCATTAACCAAAGCCACGGGTGATCTTTTCACCGCATTGTTAAAGACGTTCAGATTGACATCCGCAAGTTCCGGGGCATACTTTTCAGGATAAATACTGTTAGCTTTCAAGACCTTTGTTTCTTCGATATAAACAAATTGATAAGTCTCCTTTTGAGGTTTTGTATAGTCATGAATCAATAATCCTGCTTCGTAAATTGAAATCCTTTTTCCGTTATGATAAGCCACGACGAAGGCATCCTTGTAACCAATTCTTCTAATTTCTTTCTTTGCAAGGTTGGCACTCTCAAAAGTTTGAAATAATCCTGCAGTATATCGAAGCCATCCATTCGGACCATCCTCATAAGTTATGGGCTGCAAACCCTTGAAGGCATCGGAGGAGACAGGTGTTTTAAATGCTCCTATCTGGACCTTAAAATATAACCCATCAGGGAGTTTTTCATTATGAGGAATGCTTCGTTTCTCATTCTTAGTGGCTTTTTCATTCGAGATGCTGAAGACATAATTATTGGATGAACTGTTTGAAATATCTTGCTTGGTTCTTGTATTATTTTTTGATTCAGTTTCATTTATTTTGGAAGAAGATTTATCAGCAGAGTCTTGGATTTCCAACTTTTCTCTTAATGTAATCGCTTCAGCTTTTTGATTATCCGATTGTTTTGCCATTTCCTTTGCAAGAACATAGATACTGTCGGCATCATGCTGTTTTAATTTTGCTTCGCTTTGTAAATTTTTAGCATCCTTCGTGGCTTGTTGTTTTTCTTTTTTCTTCTTTAATTTATTTACCTGATCTAATTTTTCTTGGGCTTGCTTATTTTCATCTTTAGCCTGGTTTTCCAAGTCCACTGCTTTCGCAAATTCAGCTTCTGTTGCCTTCTGTTTTTCCTTTGCTGATGCAACCAATTGAATATATCTTGGATAATCAACATTATTGGTATCCAATCGTTCATTCCCCATAGAAACAGGTGGTTGCGCTGGTATCGAGTTATTAGAATTTTTTGCATTCGTGTTATTGTCGGAGCTTTTTACAACCTCAATATTTTGATTGCTCGTATCAGCTTTAGTTGTTACAATTTCATTAGTGGAATTAGGTTGATTTAATTGGTCAGCCTCTTTTCTTTTATCAGCAGCCTGTTGATGCAATGATTTACTTTCATTTTGAAGATTGAATGCTTGCATATTAAGATTTCGCTTTTCAACTTTATCATCGGTAGCCTTAGCTTTTACATAAAGTATTTTCGATTGATTTGAAAGACTATCCCCTTCATTATCTAATTGAAGTGCCTGTGTCCTAAAGCTTTCAGCCGGGTTCGAATTAATTGGTTGTTGAGAATTTAAATTATTTTCATTAGTGGCTCTAGAAGTTTTTGAAACATCATTTCCTTTTGTGGTTGATGGAATAATTATCCTTGCAGAATCTATGTTCCCTTTATTTTCTATGGCACCTTGTTCTTTCAATGGATGATTACTAACATCCGCAGTTGCTTTTATTTCTTTAGATGCGGTATCAATTTTTTTAGGAGATGTGGAAGTATCTTTTATTATAACAATTGAAGCATTGTTAGTTGTTGTATCATTTGAAATCGTATTTGTTTGGGTGTCATTTTTTACAACTACAGCAGGTATTTCAGTAGTTTTTATTTGAGGTGCAATTGCACTTGCCACATCACCTTGTTTTTGCTTCTCAATAGAGGAATCGCTTAGGTTTTGAGCCTGTTGCATCAATTTAATTTTCTCCTTTTGGTTTTTAGATTTCTTTGCTTTTGCATAAAGTTGTTGTGATTGATCATTAAGCCTTTTGGATTGTGAATAAAGTGTATCAGCTTTTACTTTATATGCCGCACTATCTATTGTTGTTGGGGCTTTTGATGCATTACTTTGATTAATTGATGTGTCATTTGGAACAACATTCGCCACAAGACTGTCCTTCCTATTATTACTATTTATGTTTATCGAGTTATTTCCATTGGAAGCATTATTGTCTTTATCAATTCCTCCATTTGACGAGGTATTTGCATTTAAATTATTATTGCTTTTTGTTTGAGTGGGTAATGCAATATCCGGAATGTTTCCTTTATTTTTTATAGTGCTTGTAATTTTTGTTGTATCATTCTTTGAAGCATTGTCAATAGAAGTAGTTACTAATGTATCAGCCGTATTTGTTTTTTTCGTTGTTTCATTATTAACTTCGCTACTTTGAAAACCTTTTTCAGTTTGAGTAGAAGGAGTTGAAATTACAGTAATGCCTTCTTTAGAATTGATAATATCATTGGTCAAACCCTTTGCTATTGTTGCCTTCTTCTCTTCTTTTACAGCAGAGTCTTTCAGTTGTCTTGCATGAGTGGTTGCTTGATCTGATTCTATTTGTTTTTGTGCAGATTGCCGCTCCAATTCTGCTGCCTTCTTTCTTAATCTTGTCTTCTCCGGTTCAGGGGTTATAGTAGCTTTCTTAATAGTATCGTTTGCTTTATTTGTAAGAGAAACAGATTCCGTCTTTAGTTGATTTGCCGCCAATGACACGCTATCCGATTCCATCAGCTTTTCTTTTGATAGTTCTGAAAAACTTGCAGCTGCCTTTAATATCAAATCATTTGTGTTTATTTTCTCTACCTTTTTATATAAAGTATCTTCAATTCTTTTGTTATCATTATTTTTTGCAGCAGTTTGATTATTTACATCTGCCTTAGTTTTTGATGAATTCTCCAAAGCCTTTGCAATAGCAAGGCTTTCATCAGCATCCTTTTGAAGTTTACTTCCATCTTCATTATATTCTTTAGAAAGTGAATATGCAACATTTGCTTCCTCCTTTAATTGTGCTGCTTCATTCTGCCTTTGCTGTATAGAATCTTGCAAATGCTTTTTAATAACAACATTCTTTTCTACAGCAATTTTCTTTTGTAAGGAAGCTATCTCTTTATTTAAATTTATTGCCATGCTATCTCTTGCTTTGCCTATGGATTCAGCTATTTCAGCATTCTTTTTCATTTCCTTTGCTTCATTTTGAATGGCGGCAGCATCGCTATATGCAATAGTTACAATTTCATTATTAGTGGTCTTGGCAGTTATTACATTAGGTATTTCTTGTTTGGAAGTATCCGGTTTAATTTCTTCTTTTTTTGCCGGTGTTTCATTGTTAGAAGTTCCCCCTGCTACATTGCCTTTTGAGTATGGAGAGGAAGTATCAACGGAAATATTATTTGCTCCTGTATTTATTGCAAAGGCAGATACCGGAAGTGTTTTAGCCTGCATGCTAATATCATTGACAGGTGGAGTGACATCAATTGTTCTATCATTTATCGCAACAGTCTTCAACTTCTCTTTATAGTTTTCAGCATGCTTAAAATCACTTGTGATTTCTTCTGTTTTAATTGCTGTATTCAGGTCAGTATTTTCTTCCAAAATTGAAAAGTAATTCGAGATAGATAATTCTTCCAAAGAATCACTTTTAGATAGTCTCAATTCTTGACCTAAGACATGCTCAACAAGTTGGTCGGGTATATATATATTCTCGGCATGTGGAATATAACCTTTCTTTTCAACAACAATAGTATAACCCCTGCCAGGCTTTAGTTTCATGTCATAAGAACCTGTCAGTTCATCAGCCTTTATCACATCAACTACACTGCCATCATTGTAATTTAAAATTGTAATTGTTGCATCTTTTGAATCAGTCGTTTTATCTGTTCTCAAAGAACCTTTGATCGTTGTAAATTCAATAGGTCTTTCAGAGATAATCATTTTATAAAAACCAATATTCCCATCACTGCTCTCCCTGGTGGAGGCAAAATTTGCATTGCCTGTACTATCAACAACAAACAACAGATCATCATAAGGAGAATTAACAGGAGTACCCACACTTACAGGTTCAGACCAGGTGTTTTTCGCAGAATCATAAACCGATTTAAAGACATCATATCCTCCGATACTGTTATGACCTTTACTCGAAAAATAAAGTGTCTTGCCATCTTGAGATATAAAAGGATAATCTTCATCAGAACCCGTGTTAACAGGGGCACCAAGGTTTACTGGCTCCGACCATTCCCCCTTTTTATTCTTTGTTACTTTGTATATATCCTTACCAGCCTTCCCATCAATTCCATAGCTCGAAAAGTAAATTACTTTAAGACCGTTATTTATATAAACAGTATTATTTGTAATATCATTTTTATCAGCTTTCATCCTATAGATAGGCGGTTTGTCAATGATTTTTCCACCCATTGCACTCACATCATAAGCGGTTGTGAAGGAGGCAATAGGAATTTGATTCTTAGACACGATCACCATATTGACATTACTGCCTAAATGATTCCTGGCATTGTTGATACTTTGTATTTCTGCATCAACACCTTTCTTTTGTATATCTCCTGAGGAGGCATTCTTTTTGAAAGTATTGAATGCGCTGATTGCCTCGTCATACCTTTGATTCAGATGATATGCCTTCCCTAAATAATAATAAACATCATTCGTGGTTTTTGGATTCTTCGCCGCAAATTGCAGATACTTCAGGCACTTACCCTTGTCATTATTGGTGTAAAGAATACAGACCCCATATTTATAATTATAATTAGCATCCTTAGGCACCGTACTTAGCAGTTGGGAGAATAGAGGCGTCGCTTTTACATAGTCTTTTGCGGTAAAAGTCTTCTCGGCATTCTTCTTTAAATCCTCTTGAGATTTAAAATTATTTTGCGCAAAAGCAATATGGTAAAAGCAGTGAAACCAAAGGAAACAAAGCACAAGTAAGCTTCTCTTCATATCAAATTATCGTTCGCCCTTTCCTGAAAAAGTATCTTTTATTCACCGCTCAAAATTAGTTTATTAGCCAATATATTTTATAAAGAAGTTATTTTATTAATAAATTCTGCTTATTACGTAGCATCTTTAATAAAGTTAGCATTAAATAAGGAGCTAAAAAGGTATAATGGATTCTATCTATATTTGTTTCCATAATAATATTTATTTTTGTTCCTTGAATCATAGCTTTTTATTCCCCAAATTAATGAACAAACTTCCCCTATATCTCCTGTTTCTCCTCCTTGCCGGATGCATCACCGTTACCAATAAAAATGCTGAGGAAACGACCTTCAGAGAAGTCAAGATTAAAGATCTATACAGCGTCCAGTTGCCCACCTATCTCGTGCCTTCCAAGACCTTGCTGAATGATGATGCTTCTTTGCAATATTCAGATTCGATGCGAAACATGTATGTCATCGTTATTGACGAAATCCGTTCTAATCTCACGGTGAATAACAAAGCCATCACTTTGGTTGAATTCTTCGATACCAGCACCTCCAATATTGTCGGCAGCCTGACACAGGTACAGTCCTCTAATCCCGAGCAGGTCAAGGTAAATGGCTTGGATGCCTATAAGGTTACCATCGTCGGCAGGCATGATCAATTAACGATGGTTTATAAATGTTACATCATCGAGAGCATGAGTCATTTCTACCAGGTTTACTGCTGGACTGTGGCTGATTTATTACCCAATAATGAAAAAGATATGGATGTGGTTTTGAATTCCTTTAAGGAGCTTCCGGCGAAGAATAACAGTGCTCAATAAACTTGGTAATTGTTGTTTAATCATTCTCCTCATTTTATTGCAGCACCCCAAAAAGGGGATGCTATCATAAAAGGAGGAGTAAAAAATTTGGAACAAAAAAAAACTCTCGTCCACAAAAAAGCCTTCCCACATTGAGAAGGCTTTATTTTTTTAGGAAATAACTTTAGATTATCGGGAAAACCAGCATGACACTTTCAGGGCTGCGATTATCGCCCTTTGGGTTCTCATACCAGAAAACGACGCAACATTGCATCCCTGCCTGATCGGCTGTGAATGCCATATCAAAATCTACCGAACCCGATGCAGGATAAGGCAAAAAAGTCGAAGCGGCAGGAATAGGCGCAGTAGCTCCTATAATAATTCTCTTCATGCCGATTCTTGCTACATCCACAGGCTTTTTGCCATCATTTGTATGGCCTTCTTCGGTGCTGGAAACATCAATGGAAGCCAGCAAATGCCTGTTATTAACAACCACGCCATTAGGTGCATAACCATAAGCAGGAACTTCTCCGCGTGGGTCAGCATCCACATGGATTTCAATAACCCTGATGTCATCGCCCGACAATTCGACATTCATGTCATATTTCAATTGCAATTTCACCTTTTCCATGTAAGAATGGTCATCATCATACAAACCTTGAATGTCTGAAATGCTGCCATGAGTTTGTGTTGCCATGCTTGAATATTTTGCCCAAGCCGGAGTCCACGCTGTGCCCATAGCGGTTAAAGCAGTTATTTGTGCGCTGGAAATTCTCAATCTTGTAGCATTTAAAATAAGGTACGCGATCACTATCGGGAACCATGTGTTGAAACCGTTAAATTTTTGACTTATCATTTTATTTATTTTTTATTTTTCCTGCTCTCACAGGCATTAGTTATTAAGGAGGCAAATATACAATTTTTTTTAACAATATAAAATCATAAGAAAATAAAAAAAATATTTTTTCTATTTTTATAAGATTTATAAAAAATGGTTGAAATTTTAAACATTTATACTGTCTATATATAATATTATGATATTCATATAAATATTTGTTAAGAAGGCTTCGTCAACCGCTCCAAAAATGATTTTTGGTGGCTCACTGAAAGCTTTTGAGTGAATCACCAAAACGTTTGAGTGAGTCACCAAAACGTTTGAATGAATCACCAAAACGTTTGAGTAAACCACCAAATGTTTTGAGTGAACCACCAAAACGTTTGGGTAAATCATCAAAACGTTTGAGTAAATAACCAAAGGTTTTGGTGATTCATTCAAAAGTTTTGAGTGAATTGCCAAAGTGTTTCATTGAATAGTAGAAATGAAAATTTCCAAAAAGAATTTCTCTTTTGAATAAAAGCTTCAGAAATTCCTTGGTCAATTTCTCATCGAATGCACAAAATCACTCATACTATATAGGCACGTTTTTTCTTCCCCCTCTTTTCTTTTATCTGAATTAATACCTACTTTTGCAGAAATAAAAACCAACGATTATATAGCATGAAGAAGATTTATTTACTTGTGGCGATTGTGGGGATGAGTATCGGCGGGTATTGCCAGTATCCCTATCAAAATACTAATTGGTATTTTGGTAATACTTGTGCCTTAAATTTCAGTACAGGAAACCCAGTTAATGTTTCAGGAAGTTTAATGTATGCCTGGGCAGGCTGCACAGCTCTTACTGATTCTTCAGGCAATTTATTGTTTTATACTGATGGTTCACTCGCAGTTTGGGACAGAACCAATAATCACATGTTTAATGGAGACCATCTTTGGGGAGGTAATTCATCTACTCAATCTTGTTTAATAATTCCAAAACCGGATAGTGCAAATGTCTATTATATTTTTACATGTGTTGATGCAGCAAGAGTTCAAGGCTTCAGTTATTCCGAGGTGGACATGTCTTTAAATTCAGGACTTGGAGCCGTTACCGTAAAAAATTTTCAACTTCTTGTCCCAGTTACTGAAAAACTTTGTGGTGTCAGACATTGTAATGGAATTGATTATTGGGTAATTGTTCATAATTGGAATGATAATGCTTATTATTCTTACCTGGTTTCAAATTCGGGAATTGCTGCCCCAGTTGTAACACATATTGGAATGATTCCTTCTGTTATTGAATATGCAGGGTATCTAAAAGCTTCACCAAATTCACAAAAATTAGCTGCTGCATTTTCCTATTCTGCTTATGAAGTAGAACTTTATGATTTCGATAATTCAACAGGAATCCTTTCAAATCTTATAACCTTACCAATAACTAATGATAATCCTTATGGGTTGGCTTTTTCACCTGATAATTCCAAACTATATGTTTCGGGCTATAGTAATTCATTACTTTATCAATATGATATTTCCTCCAATGATTCAGCAACTATTAATGCTTCTCAATATTTAATAGATACAGTTCCAGGGACTGGTGGAGGGGCTTTATTATTAGGACCTCACGATAAAATCTATGTTGATGGGCGAAACACAAATTATCTTGGTACAATAAACACCCCAAATGTTCTTGGATCAGGATGTAATTTTGTTTCAAATGCAGTTCTATTAAATGGGATGACATTGTATGGACTTCCAAATTTTGTCAATCAATATAATGTCCAACATTTGCCTCCATCTTTTACTCTGGATACTCTCTCTGGCTGTAGTCCATTGAATGTTCATTATACAAATACGAATAATACTGCATCTGGTTATCTCTGGCGTTTTGGTGATGGTGATTCAAGCACCTTAACTAATCCCACACACTCTTATATTCACTCAGGCATTGATACTGTTACCCTCATTGCTTATGATTCTACAGTCTGCGGAGTATTTACCGATTCCTCCTCACAGACTTTCTATTTTACTGTTTTCATTCCACCTGTACAGCCGCATATTATTCAAAGCGAAGACACATTGACAATCACCAACTTCACGACAGGGTTGCAATGGTATAATTATTCAATACCCATGCCGGGAGATACTAATCCTGTATATGTTGTGCAGCATACCGGCTGCTACCAAGCCATTGAAACCGATGTTAACGGCTGCACTACCAAGTCAGATACAATCTGCTTTGCTTTTACAGGAATTCCTTCTATTTACGACAAACAAAATATTTTAATCTACCCAAATCCTAATGACGGAATGTTCATACTTAGCCATTCAGGCATTAGAAATTACGAAATAGAAATTATAGATGTCCTTGGAAGAACAATCTATTCCCAAAGTTTTAATGATGCCAAAGAAAAGGAGACCATCACGCTTCCATTGAGCAATGGCATCTACTTTTGGGAAGCAGTTAATGAAAATGGAATATTAGCGAAAGGGAAATTAGTAATAATTGACACCCGGTAAATCGTAAAAGATAAACCGAAGGCAGGCTAAGCATTTACTGTGGTCAACTGCTCGATGTCTTTCTTGACAATCTGTGCCATCATCTCAGCTTCGGTAACTATTTTATCACCTACATAAGCAGCACCACGCATGTGGCAGATGCCCCGGCGGATGGGCGTTACCAACTCTAATTTGAATATCAAAGTATCACCCGGAACTACCTTTTGCTTAAATCTCACATTCTCTATCTTGAGGAAATAAGTCCAGTAATCCTGAGGATTTGTTACCGAATTAAGAGCAAGGATGCCACCGGTCTGTGCCATCGCTTCTATCTGCATTACGCCAGGCATCACAGGATTCCCCGGGAAATGTCCCTGGAAAAACCATTCGTTCATCGTAACGTTTTTCACACCCACCACGTGATGATCAGAGATTTCAATAATCTTATCAATCATCAGCATCGGATAGCGATGGGGCAATAGTTTTGCTATCTGATTAATATCGAAAATGGTTCTTTGATTTGAGTTATAAGCAGGAGCTTTTTGATTCCTGCGCTCTTCCTTGATCATCTTTTTGATCTTCTTGGCAAATTCAACATTAGAAGCGTGACCCGGGCGCGCTGCCAATACATGCGCCCTCAATGGCACTCCTATCAAAGCCAGATCGCCGACAATATCCAGCAGTTTATGACGGGCAGGTTCATTCTGATATCGCAATTGAAGATTGTTGAGAATACCTTCTTTCTTGACTTCCACCTTAGGCTTATGGAATAATTCGGCGAGATGATCTAATTCTCCTTCAGAAACAACTCTGTCAACAATGACGATAGCATTATTCAAATCACCCCCTTTGATAAGGTTATTCGCCAGCAAAGCCTCTAATTCATGAAGGAAGCAGAAGGTACGGCAGGCACCTATTTCACGAGCAAATTCACCGATGTTATTCATCCTGGCATGTTGCGTGCCGAGGACTGGAGAATTGTAATCCACCATCACCGTGATTTTATACATATCATCAGGAATAGCCACCATCTCCACCTTCTTTTCGTTATCGAAATAGGAGATGTTTTCTTTCAGATCATAATATTCACGATGTAAAGTCTGCTCCTGAATTCCAATATCCAGCAAAGCATCAAGAAATGGCTTGGAACTGCCATCCATGATTGGCACTTCAGGACCATCCAATTCAATCAAAACATTATCAATTTCAAGCCCTGTGATTGCTGCCAAAGAATGTTCGATGGTGGCAACCCTGGCACCACCTTTTCCTAAAGTGGTCCCTCTTGAAACATCCACGACATAATCCACATCTGCCTCAATGATAGGTTTATCAGGGAGGTCAATACGTTGAAATTTTATGCCATGATTTTCGGGAGCAGGTTTGAAAGTCATATTTACATCTGTCCCTGTATGTAAGCCGATTCCAGATACGGTGACGGCTGTTTTTATAGTGTTTTGTTTCTCACTCATAGTTTATTGAATATTCGATTTTAATTCTTCCAATGCCTGTTCCAATTCAGAAATTCTTTTCTCTAAATCAGGAAGTTTTTTAAACATTACGTAGGTTCTTTTATAGTCATGGCTCTCGAATGCCGGCGAACCTTGAACGGTCTCTCCTTCATTTAGAATACTTTGTCCGATGCCAGATTGAGCAGCAATTTTTACTTTATCTGCTATAGTCAGATGACCAACAATTCCGACCTGCCCGCCAATCATGCAATCTTTTCCGATTTTAGTGCTTCCCGCAACTCCAGTTTGTGCTGCAATCACAGTGTTCTCACCTATTTCCACATTGTGGGCAATCTGAATAAGGTTATCCAATTTCACTCCCGAATGGATGATAGTAGAGCCTAAAGTAGCACGATCAATAGTTGTATTAGACCCTATCTCAACATTATCCTTAATAACGACATTACCTATTTGGGCTACCTTTACATAATTATTGTTCTTATCAGGTGCAAAACCAAATCCATCAGATCCAATGACAGCTCCTGAATGCAATGTGCAATTTTTCCCTACAACACAATCTGGGTAAATCTTGACACCCGAAAATAGCACGGTATTGTCTTCGATCTTCACATTTTCACCGATATAAACTTGTGGATAAATCTTCACATTATTCCCGATGATAGAATCATTCCCGATATATGCAAAGGCTCCGACATAAACATTTTCACCTAATTTAGCAGTCTCTGAAATGAATGACATCGGCTCAATTCCCTTCTTGTCGCGATAGACTTTATTGTAATATTCCAGTAATTTTGTGAAACCCAGATAGGCATCATCAACTCGGATCAAAGTAGCAACAACAGGATGTTCGGGAACAAAAGATTTATTGACAATAACGATCGAAGAATTAGTAGTATAAATGAAAGGCGTATATGCAGGATTCGCCAAAAATGAAAGCGTTCCTGCCTCGCCTTCCTCAATTTTAGAAAGCCTGTTTACGGTAGCTTCGGGGTTTCCTTCTATGTCCCCATCAATCAATTTGCTGATTTGTAATGCTGTAAATTTCAAAGTCGTTTTTTTATTAAGAGCGGCAAAGATAAAAATAAAATAGAACGGCAAATAAAGCCTCTGTTAAACTTCAAAGATTTTATGAAGTTTTTATAAGATGAAATCTACTCGGATTAGTTTAATTTCCGATGTCGGAGTATGTTTGAAAAGAATATTCAAATAGGAATAGATGAATTAACTTTTTGGCAGATGGGATGTAGGAGTAAGGATTTGTATTAAGTATTTTTTGGAAAAAGAAATAATCTTTCACTAAAATTTGTGTAATTCAAATAATAATGCGAATTTTGCAGCCCTTAAAAAAATAATTTAATTAAAAATAATAAAAAAAGATGCCTTACTTATTTACATCCGAATCTGTGTCTGAAGGACACCCGGACAAAGTAGCCGATCAAATATCAGATGGAGTTCTGGATGAATATTTGAAATATGACCCCAATGCAAAAGTAGCGTGCGAGACTTTCGTAACGACTGGCTTAGTAGTTATTGGAGGAGAAATAAAAACCACACCCGAGGCGAAAGCTAAGGTGGATGTGCAGGAGGTTGCACGCCGTGTTATTAATAACATCGGCTATACAAAATCCGAGTACAAATTTGACGGAGATTCTTGTGGAGTCATTACTACTTTACATGATCAATCTGCCGACATTAACCGTGGAGTTGAGCGTGGCAGGGAAGAAGATCAAGGAGCAGGGGATCAGGGGATGATGTTTGGTTATGCAGTTAATGAAACTCGCAATTACATGCCTCTTGCTCTCGAAATTTCTCACATGATTTTGAAGGAACTGAAGAAAATCAGAAATACAGGTCTTCCTAAGAAGATGCAGTACCTTCGTCCGGATGCCAAGTCTCAGGTAACTATTGAATATAATGACAGGGGGAAGCCTGTAAGAATTGATTCTATTGTTATTTCAACACAGCATGATGACTGGATTAAACCTGAAAAGGATAATGAACAATATCGTCGTGCTGCTGAAATAATGATGACTGAACAAATTACAAAGGATATGATTGAGTATGTCATTCCACGAGTCAGAGCGAGGTTCCCTTATAAAATGAAAAAGTATTTCAAGACCAATATTAAGTTTCACATTAATCCTACAGGTAGTTTTGTAATTGGTGGTCCGCATGGTGATACAGGATTGACTGGAAGAAAGATTATTGTTGATACCTATGGTGGTCGCGCTCCTCATGGTGGTGGTGCTTTTTCCGGAAAAGATTCTTCAAAAGTTGACCGTTCAGCTGCTTATGCTTGTCGTCATATCGCCAAGAATATTGTTGCTTCAGGTCTTGCCAGTGAATGTCTGGTCCAGGTAGCTTATGCTATCGGAGTTGCAGAACCAGTCGGGCTTTATGTTAATACCTTCTATACTTGTAAGGTTAAGAAATCAAATGGAAAAAAATATAGTGATACGGAGATTTCAAATATTGTAAAAGGAATTTTCGATATGCGTCCGGGAGCTATTGTTAAGCGACTTGGTTTGAAGAATCCTATCTTTCTACCCACCGCGGCTTATGGACACTTTGGCAAGAAACCGGAAATGATAAAAGTGGAATACAAAGGTAATCGTGATGGAAAATTATTTAAAGAATGCGAAGCTTTTACTTGGGAAAAACTGGATTTCGTAGATCAAATTAAGGAAGTATTTGGTTTCCGTCATGGGTATAAGGGATATGTAAAGAAAGAATTTGCTCCGAAGGTTTCTTCAGGAATAGATTCTACAGATGGTGAGGTTCGTTCTTATTCCAATTATCAACCTAAAACTTCAAGTGGTGCTGGCAAGAGAGGAAGACCAAGAAAAGATAGTAAAAATCCCGTAACCCCTGGTGCTTCTATGCCCGAAAATATGGCTTCTCAACCAATTATTGAAACACCTGTAATTAATACCCCTCCTAATTCCGAGGGGAATTCTCCGGAATAGAAGATAGATTTATTTTATAAACAATTATTGGCAGATAAGAGATGGTAAATCTTTTTATCTGCCATTTTTGTTTTGCAATAAACTTAATGGTTTTTAAGTTTAAAAGATAATTTCAAATCATGCAATAATGTGGGCAACAATAGCTAAAATAATCCTTCGTAACCGCTTTACCTTGATTCTATTGCTTGGAATCATTACCGCGTTCATGGCTTATGAAGCTACTAAGACCCAATTGTCTTACGAATTCGCAAGGGTGCTTCCGAATGATGACCCGGATTATTTGGATTATCTTCATTTCAAAGAAGCCTTTGGCGAGGATGGTGCTGTGATGGTTGTTGGGATTAAAGATAGTGATTTTTATCAGCTTAAAAAGTTCAATGATTGGTATGAATTAAACAAGGAAATGAAAAATATTAATGGAATAGAAGAGATCGTTTCTGATGCCCGAATGTTTCATCTATTCAGGAATGACAGCCTGACTCGATTCGAATTAAAACCTGTGATTGCTTCAACTCCAAAGACTCAAGAGGAATTGGATAGCTTGAAATCAGAGATGATGAAACTGCCTTTCTATGAAGGATTGGTGTATAATAAAACTACGGGGGCACACCTTATGGCGATTACATTCGATAAGAAGAAATTAAATACCGAAAGTCGGATCACCATCATTAAAACCATTAAAGAAAAGGCGAATGCATTCGGAAGTATATACGACTTGGATATTCATTATTCAGGGCTGCCATTCATCCGAACTGCCATTACTCAAAAGGTCGTTAATGAATTGATACTTTTTCTTGTCCTTGCTTTACTCGTAACCGGACTTATATTATTGATCATCTTTCGCTCCTTCAATGTAGTGTTCTTTGCACTGCTTGTTGTGATAATAGGGGTTATCTGGTCATTCGGATCAATGGTTTTATTGGGATATAAGATCACCATTCTCACTGGTCTGATACCTCCCATTATTATTGTTATCGGAGTCCCGAACAGCATCATCTTTTTAAATAAATTCCAATACTCCTTTAACAAGCATGGCAACAAGATGCTTGCCCTGACGAGGATGATTGAGAAGGTAGGAATCAGTGCCTTGCTTGCCAATGTTACAACTGCCATTGGCTTCGGGGTTTTCTATTTTACCAATAGTCATTTGTTGATGGAATTCGGTGTTACGGCTGCTTTGAATGTGATGGCGACTTACTTTATTTCCCTGATTCTTATCCCCATCGTCTTTAGTTTTCTGAAGACTCCTTCTTCTAAAAATACTGACCATTTAAAGAGAAAATTAATCACCGCAATCCTTGATAAAGTTGATTATTGGGTGCATCATTTCCGCAAAAGAATTTACATTATCGTCGCCCTGCTA
>Ga0206816_1011_pt1 | contig 53996 bp, 52 predicted proteins | sample Alteio_BWOrgCont_88_FD_152866 | JGI IMG/M metagenome (GOLD analysis project Ga0206816, IMG submission 152866) | Enriched cells from forest soil in Barre Woods Harvard Forest LTER site, Petersham, Massachusetts, United States -... | ecosystem: Environmental > Terrestrial > Soil > Temperate forest >... | reverse complement strand
GCTATGGTTGAATTAATTGAAAATATTAGGAAATTGAAAGAAATAAATGTGTTTTGTTTTGATATGAATTCCAAAAAAAAGATACTGACTTCCAATGACAGAGATAGTATGATGGCAACAACTATTAATAAGAATATCTCTAATGGAATTAATATTTTATTGATGGGAAATTTTCATGCAAGAATTAAGAAAGGACATGATCAAAATACAGATATTAAACCAGTTGCCTATCTTTTAAAAAATAATTATGGTTTTGGTAATAAAATAATTTCTCTCAACACCTATTTTAGAAAAGGAACTGTTTGGAATTGTACGGATGACGGAGGATGTAAGATAAGAGCTATTTATGCCAGTCCTGAAATTGAAAAAAATTATGCAAGAAAAAACTTCATAGTTTTTCTTAATTCATCCCTTGAAAAGACAGAGGAATTCGGATATGATGGTTTCATTTATTTTGAGGAAAGTACTGCGTCTCTCCCTTTGAATGAATGATGCATTCAATGAGTTTTTTTTCTTTCATCCTTTTATGATACCGACCTTTTTGGGGCGGTGCAATAAAAGGATGAAGAAGAACTGGCTAATTAATATTCATTGACGACCGATAAACTCTAAGAATATGGATGGTGTTCTTATCCCTTATTTTATAGAAGATTCGGTAATTCCCCTGAATCAATTCCCTTATGGTTTCATCATTCTTTTCACGAACTATCTTTCCTGAATAAGGCAATTGTTCAAGAATATCCACACGAGCTATCAACTTTAATATAAGCCGATCTGCATACCGAACCGAATCGAATGAAATGTATTTATGAATATGTTTTAAGTCTGCTTTGGCACGTGAAGTCCAGGTTACTTCAACCATTTCTTCACTTCTTTTTTAAGATCTTTATGAGAGGTTAATTTTCCTTCCTCAACGTCCTTCAAGCCTTCGTCAATCTTCTCAATAACGATTAATCTTTCCAACAATTCATCCAATGTAAATTCTTTTTGGAATTCATTGACAACATTTATTACAACCTCTTTTGTCATATCATTATTATTTATGAAGATGCAAAAATAAGAAAAGAACAGGGAATGAATTATGAAGGGAATTATGAATGCTAAATTATGAATTATAAATTATCCAACATTCATAATTTATAATTTAGCATTCATAATTCTTTTCACTATTCTTTTGTTAGTTTTGCGCCCTCAATAAATAATTAAGATAATGAATATACACGAGTATCAAGGGAAGTCAATTTTGAAGAGTTTTGGCGTGGCAATACAGGAAGGTATTGTGGCTGAAACACCTGAAGCAGCAGTGGAAGCAGCTAAGGATTTACAGAAACAAACAGGCACCGGATGGTGGGTGGTGAAAGCCCAGATTCATGCCGGCGGACGTGGCAAAGGTGGTGGAGTAAAGCTGGCTAAAAGCCTTGATGAGGTGAAGGAGATTGCGGGGAAGATTATCGGGATGCAATTGGTGACTCCACAGACCGGTCCGCAGGGGAAGCTGGTGAGTAAAGTGTTGATAGCGCAGGATGTTTATTACCCGGGCGAGAGTAAGACGACGGAGTTTTATATGAGTGTTTTATTGAATCGCCAGACGGGAAGAAATATCATCATGTATAGTACCGAAGGCGGCATGGATATTGAAGAAGTGGCTGCCAAGACTCCGCATCTTATCTTCAAGGAAGAGGTTGATCCTGCTGTGGGATTGCAGGGATTTCAGACTCGCAGAATAGCTTTTAATCTTGGCTTGAGCGGCAATGCTTTTAAGGAGATGAATAAGTTTGTTGCGAGCCTTTATAAGGCTTATGATAGCATCGACGCATCTATGTTTGAGATTAACCCAGTGCTGAAGACTTCTGATAATAAAATAATCGCTGTGGATGCTAAGGTAAATCTCGATGAGAATGCACTGTATCGTCATCCTGATTATGCTGCAATGCGTGATATTACTGAAGAAGACCCTACCGAAGTTGAAGCAGGCGAACACAATCTTAACTATGTGAAATTGGATGGGAATGTGGGCTGTATGGTGAATGGTGCGGGGCTTGCAATGGCTACTATGGACATCATTAAATTAGCCGGTGGATTCCCTGCAAACTTCTTAGATGTAGGAGGTACTGCTAATGCGGCTCGTGTTGAACAGGCTTTTAGAATCATCTTGAAAGATCCTAATGTAAAGGCAATTCTGGTGAATATCTTTGGAGGGATTGTTCGTTGTGACAGAGTGGCTCAAGGTATTGTTGATGCTTATAGAAATATTGGTGAGATTCCAGTGCCTATTATCGTTCGATTGCAAGGAACTAATGCTATCGAAGCCCGCAAGATTATTGATGATTCAGGGTTAAAAGTTTATCCTGCGACGTTACTGAAAGAGGCTGCAGACTTAGTAAATCAGGTATTAAATAAATAGATGAAAGGTCTTCCAACTGATGAGAACTTCTTGGGCATAGAAGATGAGAATCTTTATGCTTATGACAAAGCAAAATATGTTATACAGCAAGTACCTTATGAACATACTTCTTCCTATTTACAAGGCTCTGCAAAGGGTCCGGCTGCTATCGTTGAGGCTTCACATTTTGTAGAATTCTATGATGAGGAATTAGACATTGAAACTGTAAATACTAATCCTATCGCTACGGTCGAAGCTATTGACTTTGGTGATAAGATTGATGCCGATGCTGTTGATTTGATAGAGCAGCATACTACAGCTTTATTAAATGATAATAAATTCGTAGTATCACTTGGTGCAGAACATACTGTAACTTTGGGTTTCGTGAAGGCATTTGCAAAGAAGTATGAAAACATTACTGTACTTCAATTCGATGCACATTCCGACCTTCGTGAATCTTATCATGACAACATCTATTCACATGCTTCGGTCATGGCAAGGATTCATGAATTGGGAATTAATCTTACCCAGATTGGCATTCGTGCGCAATGCAAACAGGAGTCAGATTTGATTAAAGCTTCTTCAAATATTCATACCTTCTATGCCCATAAAATCCGCACTAATCCTGATTGGATGAAGGAGGCATTAGCTACTCTTACCGACAATGTTTATATCACGATTGATGCTGATGGATTTGACCCTTCGATAGTGCCGAGTGTAGGCACTGCGGAGCCTGGTGGCATGTATTGGGAAGAGACATTGGCGTTCTTAAGAATGGTTTGTAAGCATAAAAATGTTATTGGCTTTGATGTCGTAGAAATCGCTCCTACTGAAGGTCAGATACTCTCCGAATATGCTATGGCTAAACTGGTTTATCGGTTGATTGGGTACATTAGTTTTAAGGACAAACTATAAATCTTATTCTTTAGAGAAACCCTTTATATCAAAGGCGCATTGACAAAGGCATTGAAGGGTTGCATCGCCTTAAAAATCTTTGTGCAATAAGAAATGGAATCATCAGCAAGAATATTTTTATCTGCTACCGAATGACAAATCATCATCTCCTTATATTTAAGGTATTCTGCCATAGGGTCTTCTTTGTCAAATCCTTGTGGAACTTTCACTAATTTTTCTCCCTGAATCTTGAAAGTATCTTTGAATTTTTTGTCATTAATTATCTTCAAAAATTCTTTTCCATTAGAGCTTATTTCATGACGAATTTCCTTTAATGCTTTGGGTTCGGTAGCATGTACACCGCCCACCAGCATTGAGTTTTCAGGCTCCAGGTGAAAATAATAACCTGCCACTCCACATCCTTCACTTTGCCCCATTAATACCGCAGAAAAAAAGGTCTTGTAAGGAGTCTTGTCCTTTGAGAATCGGGTATCCCGATAGATGCGAAAGACAGAGCTTTTGGCATCCAAACCTGCAACGGATTTATCGAATTTTGCAACCTCATTTATCAGGGATTGCGTGAAGGCGATGAAGTTTTCATTGGCAGCCACATACTTATCTTTGTTGGCATTGAACCATTCGCGGTTATTGTTTTTCTTTACATCTTTCAGGAATTGAAAAGTCTCTTTTTTGATAATCATAGCAGTATATTTTTGTTTGCAAATATAGTATTCTATATAGAATTTTTAGTCCTTTTAATTTTGAATAGAATCAATTTTATTAATCTTTTCTTTCAGTATCGTCCGTTCCCTTTCCGATTGAGTTAATTGAATTGCCTTCTCGAAATTCTCTTTTGCATCCTTGTTTTTATTTAATAAAAAATTGATCTCTCCGAGGATGCTGTGATAGATATAAAATGACTCCAATTTTTTCTTGTCTTTAATCTCCTCCAATGCTTGCAAAGCCGCAGCAGCACCATGAACCTGCATCACAGCAACCACTTTATTAAGTTCCTTTATCGGGGAAGGATAGAACTTACACATCCATTCATAATATTCAAGAATCCTCTTCCAATTAGTATCTTCAAAACTCTTGGCAGTACAGTGTTCACAGGCAATAGCAGCCTCCACATGATATGAAGTTACATACTTTCCGAATGATGCTATATTCATGAATTCGTATCCTCTTTCAATCAATATCCTGTCCCATTTCGAACGGTCCTGATCTTTCAATAAAATAATCTCTCCCTCTGCGGTAAGCCTGCCATTACTGCGGGACGAATGAAAGCACATCAACGCCATTAAGGCATAAACTTCAGGCAATTGTGTATGTTTGTTTTCAGTAAGTAATTTACAAAGCATCATGGCTTCTTCAATCAAATCATCACGAATCAAATCGTTGGAATTAGTGGAATTGTATCCTTCATTAAACAAAAGATAGATAGCATTGAGAACCGCTCCTGTCCTGGATTCCAGCTCATGCACAGAAGGTATTTCCAATTTGATTTTGTTCTGTCTGAAAAACTCTTTCGTCCTATATAATCTCTTGGAAACAGTATCCTCTGATGTAAGAAATGCCTTAGCAATTTCAGCAGTGCTAAAGCCACAAAGAATTTTGAGAATAAGAGTGATTTGATTCTCTTCAGAAATGTCGGGATGGCAGCAGGCAAACATCATTCGAAGCATATCATCCTTGATTAATTCTTCAGTAAAAAAGCTATCCATAGTAACAGCAAGAGAGTATTCGGAAGTCAGTAATTTTCTTTCATTATCACTGAAATCATATTGCACCGAAAATTTATTTCTGCGAATAATATCAATGGCTTTATTCTTGGCAACACGAAATAACCATGCAGAAGGATTGTCTGGAATACCTTTTAATTTCCAGGTGGTAATAGCATCAATGAAAGTCTGCTGAACCACGTCCTCTGCGGTTTCCAGATTCTCTGTTCCAAAAATCTTTGTTAAAACAGAAACCATCTTTCCCGCCTCATGACGAAAAAGATGGTCTGTAAGTTTGTCAATGTTTTGAGTGAATGGCAGCAATTACATTTGCATTGCTTTCAATTCTCTCACCTCGACAGAACCATCATCGAAGGTAAGAATAGGACAGCCATTTGCAATCTGAACAGCTTCATCATAAGTGTTCGCTTTACAAATAAGGTAACCGCCAACCATCTCTTTGCCTTCCATAAAGGGTCCGTCAGTAACAACTTTTTTGGTTCCGGAAATCTTTTTTCCAGTAGCTTCAAGAGGCTGCGCTCCAACGAACTTGCCATCTTGCTGAAGTCCCCCCATCCACTGCATCCATTTCTGCATGTGGGCTTGAACCTTCTCGGGTGAATCGGAATGAATAGCTCCATCACCCCCTCTGAATACTAATAAATACTCTTTCATTTCTTTAATTTTTTTTGGTTTAACTTTTATTAAATTTACTTTTTGTTTTATAAGATAATGACGAATGACCTTTAATAATTTGGACAATTACATTTTAGGACGAGTGATTTCTTTTCCTGCAATGTGCTGTTTCCAAGGATTCCAGTAGTGATCCGTCCATCCTTTAGCAATACTTTCGGAATGCTTTTCAGGAACATTGGAATGAGTGGCATGAAGAACCACATCCTTTCCTTTTTGTTCCAGGTTAATGATAAATATAGAATCTACATCACTATCTTCCCAGCCCAAAGCTCTCCATGTTTGAGCGATAACTTTGTCCTTCACAAGATGAAGATTCTTTCCTTTGATGTAGCCACCATGAACAGAATAACTACTACCAACCTTGTTAGAGATTTCACAAGGCGCACCTGCTATCATCGAATGTTTCTTAGCATTCATGTAGAGGTCATACAATACATCGGGTGTTGTATTTTTGAACACCACTTTTTGAACAATTGTCTTTGACATGATAATTTAATTTTAGGTTATTAATTTGTTTTATACTTTCTATGACGTAATGACGAATGACTTATTGTTATTTTGACAAATGATAACAATTATTTTACCTCTTGTATCCTTCACTACCAAAAGCCTCGCCCTTTCCAGTCTGACAAAATTGCCTTAAACTCTCCATATATCTTCCCCAACTGAAGCAACAAGCAGCATAAGAATCGCCTTGTTCTTCCCAGCCATCATGAGAAAAACGAATGCGGGTTTTGCTATCGTTTTCATCCAGGAAGAAAGTAATCTTATTGCCCACCCAACCGTAAGGACTGCCAACACATTCCCAAGTAATTTTTTCATTTGGAATAGATTCGATAACCTTCATTTCGGCACCTGTATTACCGCCGAATTGAAACTTAATAACTCCCCCGAGTTTATTATCACCAAAGGTATCTTTTGTCCACCAATTGGACAGACCATTGATGGTTGAGATTGCTTCAAATACCTTAGTCCGGGGAGCATTGATGTGGAATAAATGTTTGATTGAATAATCCATAGTTTTAAATATTTATTTTTTTTGTTTTATAATAAAGATGACGAATGAGGGATCGTGATTTGGACATTTCATTAAAGAAATGTTTTCAATTCCTTATTTCCTCATATAATCAAAACCGCCTTTCCTCAAATTGATTCCGAATTCGAGATAAGCTTTGAGGCAGGCAAGGAAATTCCCCCAGCCTTCGGTGTTTCCTTTGAGCCATTTGATGCCAGCTTCATCATTATTCATGCTTTTTTCGGTAACGGTTACAAGGGTCGCGCCGCCATCTTTCGGAGTCAGGGTCATCTCCACGAAAGTTTCTTTACAATCATTATCCCAATAATAGGAGATGTATTTATCCAGATCTATTTTGCTGATGCGGACAGGAATTTCCATGTCGAATTCAGGGAATTGCCAGATAAGGTTTTTACTTTCTTCCATTCGCCCATTGCTTTTTGAAATGAAATAGTTGGACATCTTTGATGGGTCGGCAATGGCTTCAAATACTTCATGCGCCGGTTTTTGTATCTGAAGATTTGTTTTGATTTCAAGAATCTGATTACTCATATTAATAGTATATATTGATTTGTTTTGCGCCGACAAATTTACTAAATGTTTGATAATAAAATGGGAAGGATTAATTAATTTATTGCTTCTATTCCTCCCAAATTTTATCTCTTGATATTATGTCAGCCAAAAATCATTTAAAATTACATCACACTTTTTATATATTCGCACCCAATAAAACTATTGATAGCCTCCATGTAACAAATCCGCATAATTTTCCGTCTTAACACAAAAACACCAACATGAAACAGTTTCAATTTATAATTTACAATTTAAGATTTAAGATTTGCTTTTTTATTTCTTGTTTCTTGTTTTTGATTTCTTCAGATGTTTCTTCCCAGAATGTATGGAGCCTTCAGAAATGTATTGACTATGCTTTGATGAATAATATTTCAATAAAACAAACGGAATTGAACACTCAGACCGCTGATGTTAGGGTTACTCAAAGCTATGCCGCCTTCCTGCCAAGTTTGAATGGGAATATTTCACATGTTTATGATTTCGGAAGAGCAGTTGATCCGCTTACAAACGCTTTTACAACCAACCGTGTGATGAGTGAAAACTTTTCTATTGGAGCCAGCCTAACTATCTTTAACGGTTTCCAATTGCAAAATTCTCTCAAGCAAAGTCGCCTGGATTATATGTCCAGCACTTATGATTTAAAGAAAATTGCCAATGATATTTCTTTGAATGTTGTCTCTGATTACTTGCAGGTTTTATTCAGTATTGAAGGAGTTGGTGTTGCTAACCAGCAATTGGATTTGATAAAGAAACAACAGGATAATACCAAGAAATTAGTAGATGCTGGTAGCCTTCCACGAGGAAGTTTATTAGATATTAATGCCCAGGTTGCGAATAATGAATTGGCTTTGATTAATGCCCAAAATAGTCTTGATCTGGCATACCTTGGTCTCAAGCAATTACTGGATTTGGATTCGGTAAGAGATTTCCAGATTGATAAACCAATTATTGAAGTTTCTACTTTTGTAATCACTGCGAATGAAATTGATAATATTTATCAGACTGCAGAGAAAAGGCAACCAGAAGTTTTGAGTGCGGATCTAAAATATAAAAGTACTGAAACAGCCCTGTCTATAGCACGAGGAGGTCGTAGTCCTCGATTAACAATGAGTGGTAATTACGGTACAGGATATTCAGATCAATTACTTCAATTGGCAGGAACGCCTATTGCAACAAATACTTTTCCTATTATTGGATTTGATACGGCAGGTGTGCCCGTTCATGCAATCACCCCTGTCTATAATTATAGTTTTACTACTACGCCATTTTTCACTCAATTAACCAATAATCTAAATAAATCATTTGGCTTTAATTTGAGTGTGCCAATCTTTAATAATTGGTCAACTAATTCTAATATTAAGCGAGCAAAGATTAATCTTGTTAATGCAAAATATAACAGCGAACAAGTCAGGCTGACCCTCAAGAAGTCAATAGAACAGGCATATTACGATGCATCGGCTGCATACAAGAAATATAATGCAACTCTTGTAAGCGTTGAATCTTTGAAGGAAGCTTTCAAGTATGCACAACAGAAATTTGATGTAGGTTTGACCACCTCTTATGACTATTTGATTGCAAAAAATAATCTCGACAAAGCCCAATCTGATTTGATTCAAGCAAAGTATGATTACCTTTTCAAAACAAAAATTCTTGACTTCTATCAAGGCAAATCTTTAACCTTCTAATTTAAAATTATCACCATGAAAAAAAATAAAATAATCTGGTATCTGATAGGAGCATTGGTCATCTTATTAATCCTTGTTTCTGTTGCTAAAAAGAAAGGCTGGATTGGGCAAACAGATCCCACTGAAGTGAGTACAACAAGAGTGAAACATGCTGATGTTATTGAGACCGTCTCTGCAAATGGCAAGATACAGCCGGTGTTGGAAGTGAAGATGAGTGCCGACGTTTCCGGGGAAATTATCGAGCTGCCAGTGAAGGAAGGCGATGTGGTGAGAAGAGGTGATTTGGTTACCAAAATCAATCCTGATATTTATATTTCCACGGTGGATAGAATGATTGCTTCTGAAAATACTGCTAAGGCTTCTTTGGAGAATTCCAAGTCAAGATTATTGCAGTCCGAGTCAAGTTTTACAAAGGAAGAACTCACTTATAAAAGAAATAAAAAACTCTATGAACAAGGTACGATTTCAGCATCAGATTTTGAAGCATCTCAAGCAGCCTTTGATGTTGCAAAGCTTGAAGTAGAAGCCGCTCGTCAAAGTGTTGTAGGTGCTGAATTCTCTGTAACAAGTGCCGAGGCATCTGTGAAAGAGGCGAAGGATAATTTAAAGAAGACCACTATCTTCGCTCCTAATGATGGCACCGTTTCAAAATTAAATGTGGAAAAAGGCGAGCGTGTTGTAGGGACTTCTCAAATGGCTGGCACCGAAATAATGCGCATTGCTGATATGAATTTAATGGAAGTAAATGTGGATGTCAATGAGAATGAAATCGTGAAGGTTCATATCGGTGATACCGCGCTTATTGAAGTGGATGCTTATCTTAATCGCAAGTTCAAAGGCATTGTTTATGAGATGGCAAATACCGCAAATTCAACAGGAAGTACGACCGATATGGTTACTAATTTTTCTGTGAAGATCAGGATATTATCGGAGTCTTATGAAGACCTTATTCCAAGAGATAAACCGAACCAAAGCCCTTTCCGTCCGGGCATGTCAGCCACTGTTGACATTCAAACCAAGAAGGCGAATAACGTGTTGGTGATACCTATTCAATCGGTTACTACAAGGGATACTTCTTTGAAAAATAAATCCTCCATTAAGAAGGTTGATACCGAAGGAAAACAAGATGTTCAGGACAAACGAAAGAATCAAAAAGAACTCGATAAACAACAGAAGGAAAAGAATGTCGAAGTGGTATTCATGAATCAAAATGGTGTTGCCAAACTACAATCTGTGAAGGTCGGTATTCAAGACAATAACAATATCGAAATCATTAGCGGACTTAATGAAGGCGATGAGGTAATCTCCGCACCATACAGCGTTATTTCAAAGACTCTTAAAGAAAATGACAAGATAAAAGTCGTTAAGAAAGAAGAACTTTTCGGGGCTGATAAGAAGAAGTAATTCTTCCAATCAAGTTCTTTAATTCCACAAAAATATTCCAGTGGCAACAATTCTAAACATAGAAACAGCGACCAGTATATGCTCCGTAGCCATTGGCATTGATGGCAAATGCGTTGCCTTGAAAGAATCCAATGAAGGTCGCACTCATGCTGAATTCATCACTGTTTTCATTGATGAAGTAATCAAAACAGCAGGGATTGAATACAAGGATTTGGATGCTATCGCTGTGAGCAGCGGTCCCGGTTCTTATACAGGTTTGAGGATAGGAGTTTCTACTGCCAAGGGCTTGTGTTATGCTCTGAGTAAGCCTTTGATTGCTGTTGAAACATTGGAAGCTTTGGCATGGGGAGCTTGTAAGCGGTTTGAGGAAATAGAAAAAAACATATCATTAATGGAGCCTTCAGTTTTTGACTATGGTCCAGATGAAATTCTTTTTTGTCCTATGATAGATGCCCGCCGTATGGAAGTTTATACATGTCTTTATTACACTGATTTAGAAATTTTCAAACCAGTGTCATCAGAAATTATTAGTCGTGGTTCCTATTTTGATATTCTTCAAGAACATAAAATTATTTTCTTTGGTGATGGAATGCCAAAATGCAGAGATTTTCTTTGGGAAAACAATGCTCATTTCTTTAAAGATTTGTTGTCATCAGCATCAAACATGATTAGTTTATCTGATTGGAAATTCAAGAAAAAAGAATTCGAGGATCTCGCCTACTTCGAGCCATTCTATCTGAAAGAGGTAAATATTACCAAGCCAAAGGATAGTCCAACTAAATAAAGTAATTCGCTCCCTTTCGGGCTTAATAATCATCAGCATCCTTTTATTGCTGCACCCCGAAAAGGGGAATGCAATCATAAAAGGATGAAACAAAAATCATCAAAACCCTTGCCACCCGCAAGAATCCTGTAAGCTGCCTCCCGCAGCTGACAGGCTCCCCAACCCTTTCATTTCAGATACTCCAAGTAATCCTTTCGTCGCATCATCTCCGCCCCAAGGCTCTCCAGATGCTTGTTATGAAACTGACAATCAATAAGCTCAAAACCATTCCTCTTCAAATACTGAACAAACCGAATAAACACAAATTTACTCGCATTACTTTCACGATGAAACATGCTCTCACCACAAAAAACCCGTTCCAGCCGAATGCCATACAAACCACCCACCAATTCATCCCCATGCCAGCATTCAAAACTATGCGCCAACCCCAAATCATGCAAACGAATATAAGCAGCCTCCATATCCTTATCTATCCATGTGATACTCTGCCCACGACGATTAAGCATCCCGCAATGATGAATCACACGAGCAAAAGCCTCATCAACAGAAAAACGAAATTCATCATCCCTCAACACCTTCCGCATACTATCGCTGATACGCAATTTATCAGGAAACAAAACACAACGAGGATCAGGACTCCACCAATATATCGGCTGCCCGCTATGAAAATTCGGAAAGATACCAGACCGATAAGCCAGCTCCAAAGTCTCAGGCTCCAAGTCCCCGCCAGAAGCCAATAACCCATCAAACCGAGCCTTCTCAACAGGTGGAAAAGTAAATGGAGTATTCAAAGTTTAGGATTCAGAAATAAGAAAAGGTAAATTGATGAACGGGAATTGGAAGATTTTCTACTTATTATACTTCCCAAAATAAGCGTCAATCTCTCCTCGCAATTCTATCCCTACTCTTTCAAAAATATCAAGAAGTTGAAGATAGGTTCCTTCTCCACCAAGGAAGTCCCAAAATTCATCTGCAACTTTTAATTCATTTGGTAAATCTAACATTCCACGCATTGTCCATCTATTGTAAGGACCTGGTTCGTAAGGGTTGTATGGGATTGCTATTAATGTTTTAATATTTGCTTCCGGATTAGTGGCAAGTGTTGCGGCAACCCATTCTAAAAGCGTTCTTTTAAATTCTTTGAAACCACCTGCATTGGGCTTTGCTGTTTTCAAATCAAAGAGATAAATTGTTTCATCGTGTGCTATCAATTTAATATCTATTTTGGTTGGTTTTACGGTGCGCATTTCGCCAGATTGACAGACTGCTCTTATGGCTTCTGTTTCTACTGTCTTATCAGGATTTGTTTCGGCTGTTGTTAAGCCTGTCATGATGTTTTCTATTACCAAAAATGCTTCTGAACTAATTTGTGTTCCGGCGATTTGTTGTGATAATGCACTCTGAAAATTGGTTGCTGCCAATGCTTTTGCAACGGGTTCAAAAATGCTGGTGCCGAAGTTGGTGTTTAAGGAATGAACGAAAGAAAATAATGCCATCCTGTCTTTTCCCAATAACCTTGTATGAAAGGGCATGGAACCTGGTTCGGGATTATAGTTTAGAAATTTCTTTCGCAAGGAAGAGCGAAGAACTTCTTCAATGGATTGTATTTGTATATTATTCAGAGGCATTTCCAAAAAAAGTGTTTATTGCATTAGTGGTTATATAATATTTGTTCTGACCACTTTCATTTCTCGCTTCAATATAATTATTTGTTTGTAATACTCTATCTGAACGAATCAAAGCACTGACTGCCCATCTGTTTTTATCTAATTCTAAACCAATCTCACGAACGGATAAACCATTTTCAACTTTTAGAATATTTAAAACTTGGAAATAGTTTTCTGGTATTTGAATACTTTCTTTTAGAATAGTAATTTCTGATGTAATTACCTTACATGTTTTTTGTCCACATTCAGAACAAATCATGCCTAAAGATAGTATTGCATCTAATTTATCTAATGAATGTACTGCACCACAATTGGAACAAATTATTTTCTTTTGAGAGTTAGCCCATTTTTGGATTAATGTATTAAAATCAAAAACCCATTCTATTCTAAATTTTCTATCACTTTTTTCATCATAAATAATATCTTCGTTTTGGCATAATCCATAATTTAATGTATAAACACTTTGTTCTTGTGGAGGTCGATAATTATCTCCAGTTCCTTTACCTCTATCCTTTTGTTGGGAATATTTTGTAATAAAAAAATTCAATTCTAAACTAGCTATTAGTTTCTCGAATTCAGGAATAAAAAATAAGTAGTTTGAAGGTGCTGTATTTGTGGTATAAGCTTCAAATATTTTTGAAGTAGAGGTGCCAATTTGTCTTTTGTTTTCTTTAGCTCTATTAATAATTTCTATAACCAAGTTTTTCAAATGTTCCTTTTCAAATTGTTCGTTATAGTCTTTATATTGAATAAATTCATTCTTAAATAACACAACTTTTATTTCGTCGTTATAATGTTGTTTAGCGGCATTTTGAATAACTGATTTAGTTATTTTCTTATCATTGAATATTGCTTGCTTCCCGCAATACCAAAGAATTTTGCCAATAAATCTTGGTACATTTGAGCTTGCATAAAATAAAAGTTTATAATATGTGTCCATATCTGTATCCTTAGTGTCAAAGAAATCTGATAAATCGACATTTTCCCCAAAGTAATGTTTGAATCTTTTTAAGAGCAATCTTTTTGTATAATCAACTGCGGACTCTTCAATTTTATCTGCACCAGCAGGTAAATATAGTTTGTAATAATCTAAATTAACCGTTTCAATTTTTGAACGGTCTATTTCTGGTAAACAATCCCTTCCAGGATAAAAAGATATTTTGAATTTGAAGAAACCTTCAGAAGAATTATTTAGAGGTGTAACAATTGTTCTAATGAAGGTCTCAAGAGCATTTTGTTCCAGTTCTGAGGCATCATCTAAACATATATAAACTCTATTCACACCCAATTGAAGTAATTCAGCTTTAATGTCATTCATCAATTCAATAATATTAAAATATCTAATTAAAACTTGTGAATATTCTATACTAGTCAAAGTTTCTTTTTTGTCCGACAAACTACTTGATACTTTGCCTCCAACCTTACCAATACTGCCTCCCACCCCTTCTTTCCCTATTTTAATTTCAGGTTTTAACTCTGCTGTTATTTCACCTTCACTTTTCTTTTCTTTAGATTTATTATTTTCTTCTTTGCTCTTTAAAACTTTAAATGCTGTAATGTCTTCAAATGTACTTTTCTTATTGAAAATATCATTGAGTTTTCTCTTGAATTCGTTTTCCGTAATACCTTGTCTTGTAATGAACTTTATAATTTTATTACTAAATAGAGATTTGTCAATTTCAATTTTTATTTCCTCAATAACCTTCTTTAAAAACTCCTTGTATATAAAATATCTTTCTTGTTCATCTTCTGTAAGAACACTATAATCACTAATATTTGTTTGAGGAACACTATCTCTCGCCTGAATATAGATTGATTTTACATCAATATATAAAGAAAGCATATCTGTAGTCTTTCTCACTTCATGCTGAAATCTGTTAATAATTGTTGATTTACCTGTCCCCTTTCTTCCAATTAGAAGGGTAGTCTGATTTTGCACCATTGAATTTAAAACAAAGTCATTTGGGAAAGGGTCAGTATATAATATTTCAATTAGATTCTCGTCATCTTCAATCAATTCAGCTCGTTGATATTGTTTTAAAGAATTTACAAGTTTCAAAAATGCATCTTGGTGTAATTTATCCATGTTTTATTTTTTCTTTAAATGAAATATTATCTCCGAGTAAGCTGCCTTGTCCTTTTCTGTTCTGTTCAAGACAGGTCGCTTGTATTGATTTACGATTTGCATATTAGTGTTTTCTGCAATGGTTGGGTACATATTGTATTTGTCATTGGCGACTAAGAAAATATCAAAATCCTCTACCAAAAACTTTTTGCAGTTGTTGAGAACGTCCGTCAATCCTTGAATGTAGCTTAGTTTGGCTTCTTTGCCTTGTCCTTTAAATAAGGGTCCTATTTCCAAATCATCCTTACGTTCAAAGCCAAATAAATCATAAGCATAAGCATGTTGCTCATGATAATTTATCAAGCCAACATAAGGTGGACTGGAAAATATTCCTTTAATCTTTTGAGTCTTTGCCAACTCTGCCAATGCAGGAAATTTCTTATCCAATTCTTCAAAAATATCTATGGAACGACTATCCCCTGTCAAGCAAAACTGATAAGTCGAAGTTCTTAATTTATCAAATTCAACCAAGCGTTTTATGGTGTCCTTGGAATAGGATTCCCACCATTTAAGAATGGAGAAAAGAGGCTTGCACATTTTACCATGTTTGCCACAATAGTAAGTTGTAGTTATCGGCTCCAGCAAAGTAGCAAGATCGGCGTGGGTAGTGGCTCTGCAAGAACGAATCGCTCTGCTCAATATCACACAAATAATCTTTTTGGTATCCTGATTTTTAATCTTTTTTATCTCCTCAAAAACGAATTGAATTTCTTCCCTGATGTGTTGCGTGTACCATTTATCAAGGAAGGTTTCAGCCGCGTCTTGCTTTAATTTAATGTTATAATCTTTGACCAATTTTTCATAGATAGGCAAAAATTCTTTTTCCTTTTCAGCACCATATTTATACTCATCAATTTCTCCACGTTGCAACCTGTATTTATAATCAGGCACAGGGAAAAATTCATTGTTGAATTTGTTGAGAGCCTCTAACAATTTCTCCTCAAATTCCAAGGTATGTGAGTTAGTTAAAAACTCTTTTAGAGCATAATTAATCCTTGTGATTTCCTGTTGAACATCGGTCAAATTATACCTCGTAACTTTGCTATTCCCAACCAACGCATTAAACACCGAAACATCAATACCTATAGCATTAATCCCTAATTCTGATGCCTGAACTATGGTCGTTCCACTACCAGAGAAAGGATCAAGAACAATATCCCCCTTCTTAAAGAAGCTTTCCTTTTTAAAATTATCGGTATGCTCATCCAAAAAATATTCAACCAATTGCGGAATGAATTTCCCTTTGTAAGGATGCAGGCGATGAACATGTTTGGTGGTTTCCGATTCCTTATATTGATCAAAAGATAATACCCAATTCAAATCACTACCCAATTGTTCCTTCCAATTTAACTCTCTATGACCGATGAAAGATTTATAGTATTCCAACAATTCATTTTTAGAAACTTTTGTATTCCCATTATCACCAAATTTCTTAATCCTTCCATATTGAATAAGATAAGAAATATTAGAAGTAGTTACCTCCTTGCCTATGTGCTGGGTTGCCCACACACTCGCCTCTTTCACGCTTATCAACTCTTCCGTTTCAACCTTTTCAATCATGCTTTATTTGCTTTAATTTTTCTGTCAAAGCCCAAAATATTTCGGGTCTGCAAATGTACCATTTAAATCAACAAACGAATTAGAAAAAAAACTTGCAAGTCAAATTGCGCTTGCATGGGCATTTAATCCCGTCCCAAGAGTTTTGAATTTGCAATTCATTTCATCCATAGTATTTTTGATTTCATTTCAAGCGACAAAACTACATTAATAATAACAAATGAGATTATGGGCATTGATTTATTATCTATAAAAACATCAAGCACCTACGGAGCTTTGGCACTATTCCGCATCCTTCTTTCTTACCAATATCATGCCTCCCGAAGAAAATCGGGACAGGCTCTCCAGGGCAAAACATATCCTAAACTACACTTAAGCATCATCATAAATTTTATTAGACATTACCAAAATTAAAAAACTTCGCTAAAGTTCAGCCTAAAAATAGCTCACCATCGAGTATTAATTTCTCCTCCCTCTGGCATGTTTTTTTGAAGGCGTGTATTTACTTATATTCATCATAAAAAAAAGTCTCTCATGAACGACATATTGTATGTGCAAAGCTCCATCACTTATGTAAATTATTCGGACATCTATATAAATAGTGCAATACTTTACATAAATAGTCCGATACTTTACATAGAAAGTCCGATACTTTACATAGAAAATGGCATATTCTATGTAAAGAATCGGACTCTTTACATAGAAAGTCGGACTCTTTACATAAGTGGAGCCATAATTTACATTCCTCATGGCACATTATACATACATTATTGGACGAAGTCAAGTCACGAAAGTACATTTTTTTAAGAATTTGTATTGATATTCAATGCTATTCCAAAATTCTGCTAAGCCGAAAAACCCAAAAACAAGCCCATTTAAGTCCCTAAAATAACCTCCAAAACAGCCAAAAAAATTCATGTATTTATAAGTTTTCAAAGGATTTTGAGTATAGATTTATGGAGCATCTTGGATAAAAAAAATTTATGCGGCATGAAACCAGACGGCAGCAAGGGGCATGGGTCTGGTTTCAGATTGAAATTATTAAAACCTGGCGGGAGGAAAAAAACAGCCAGGAATGTGGATTGAAATCCCGCACGTGCGTGGGGGCAGCCGTCAGGATTCATTCCCAAATATAGTGAAAAGTGAAGAGTGAAATTGAGGAATTTTCAGTTATGGGCAAGAGTGACAGAGGTATGGGGAGATGTGACAAAGGTATGGAGGGAAGTAACAAAGTTATTGGGGAGATTTGCAAAGTTATGGGCAGAAGTGACACAAGTATGGGCAAAAGTAAGTTAGTGATGGGCAAAAGTAAGTTGGTGATGGGCAAAAGTAAGTTAGTGATGGGCAAAAGTAACTTACTGATGGGTAAAAGTGCAGGGGTGATGTAATGAATTGAGAGTTGACAGCCCGCAAAATATCAATCGCAATTTTCTCTTTTCATTTTTTTCATCCTTTTATGACTGCGACTTTTTTGGAGCAGCAATAAAAGGATGATTAGTTTACATCAAGAAGTCGAGAATTGTAAGCCCACCCTTTTCTATATTTGCAGCATCCTAAAATAATCCGACATGCTTTTCAAAGAAATAACCTTTCTCGTCAAGAAAGAAATAGCCCTCGAAATAAGGCAGAAATATGCTTTCGGAGGCTTGCTCTTGTATGTTATTTCTACTGTTTTTATCTGTTATCTTTCCTTCAAAAGAGTTGTTGATCCGCCCACTTATGTTGCCCTGTTTTGGATCATCTTATTATTCGCCGCCGTCAATGCTGTGGCTAAGAGTTTCCTCTCCGAAAGCCGCGGTTTACAGCTATATTTTTACTCATTGGCAAGTGCCGAAGCCATCATCATTTCAAAGATAATTTATAATCTTATGCTGATGCTTTTCCTTTCGCTCATCACCATTTTCTTTTACACATTATTCCTCGGAAGCATCATTCAGGATGTCCCGATGTTCATCCTTTCCATCATCCTCGGGAGCTTCGGTTTCTCTTCGGTATTAAGCATGGTTTCCGCCATCGCTTCCAAGGCAAATCACAATGTAACTTTGATGGCGATACTTTCCTTCCCTATCCTGATTCCCCTGCTGATGACGGTTGTTCGCTTCTCGAAGAATGCTGTGGATGGCTTGGACAGGTCTGTAAATTATCAATATATCGTTACCCTCCTTGCATTAAATTTAGTAGTGATAGCCCTTGCAATAATTCTCTTTCCATACCTCTGGCGCAATGAATAATTTATCAAAAGAAACAACAATAAAATGAAAAAATACTGGTGGAAAATTCTTTGTATGATCTTCATGACCTACACTGTTTTAATGGGATTATTGATTCCTTTAGGTTCTGGAATAACTTCCGTTTCTCCCGGTGGGGCAAAGGTTTTGGATACCTTGACCATGCAGGTGAAATGTTATAATACGCATTTTGAAGAAGCAAAGAATTCCGCAAAAGCCTTCCTCAAGAATGATGAATTCAAAATGATAACCTGCGCCAACTCGGTGAAGGTTCTTGATGATGAACATTTGGAATTGAAGTTTATCATTCCCTACATGCCCGTCAAAAATGATGATTTTATCTTAGCAGATTTGGTATTAAACAATGACAAGGATGGCAACATTATGATGGATGAAGCGATCAGAATTGATAGAATCAACATGTTGAACACAGCTATTAATTCCACTCCGGCACCATCTCCAAAAACATCCAACTGCACCGACTCCATCACCGTGACTAAAGCCACTTACATTCACTTTCCTTACCGATCCATTCTTTATGAATCTATCAGGAATCTCTACTTCCATGTACCGATGTGGTTCACCATGATGCTGATAATATCTATCTCATTAATCTATAGCATCAAGTATTTAAGGAGTTTTGATTTGAATGATGATATCATTGCTGTGGAAGCATCGAAGGTTGGTATTTTCTTTGGAGTATTGGGATTAATAACTGGAAGTATCTGGGCAAGATTCACCTGGGGAGCCTGGTGGGTGAATGATGTGAAAGTCAATGGTGCTGCGGTAACCCTGCTCATCTACTTCGCTTATCTTATCCTTCGCAATTCGGTGGATGATGCCCAAAAGAGAGCAAGGATAGCAGCGGTCTATAGTATCATCGCCTTCACGATGCTTGTCTTATTCCTCATCATATTCCCCAGGATGAATGACTCATTACACCCAGGCAATGGCGGCAATCCAGGTTTCAATAAATATGATCTTGACAGCACGATGCGAATGGTTTTTTATCCCGCAGTTATTGGTTGGTGTCTGCTTGGATTATGGATATTAAATATCCGCATTCGAATGAATAAACTTATGAATAAAGAAATATAAATTATGAAAATTATCAAATCCTTAGCCCTGTTATTAATTAATCTTTGCCTCTCAACGCTACTGTTTGCGCAGCCTGCAAATACAAACTCCGACTTTTATTCTACAATGAATAGTTCGGGGAAAATCTATGTAGTAGTAGCCGTCCTGACCGTCATCCTCATCGGCATTTTTATTTATCTGATAGGGATAGACCGAAAATTGAGTAGGCTTGAGAAGAAGGACGAGTAATTCATTTTTGCAGGATGAATAAGTCCTTCTTTAAGACTGCCATTATTGCTTTATTGTGTCTTCCCTTATTTTTTATCAATGTCAAATCTTCTCATGATTGGGGTGATGATTTCGCTCAATATATTCATCAGGCAAAAAACATTGTAAAAGGTATTCCGCAAACAAATACCGGATATATTTTCAACGAACAAAACCCACTATTCGGTCCTCGATGCTATCCTATCGGCTTCCCGTTATTGCTCGCTCCGGTGTATGCTATTGCAGGAAATTCTATTCATAGTTTCGATTTATTGATTACCTCCTTTTTATTTTTGTCAGCGATCATAATGTTTATTTTTTATCGCAAACATTTCTCCTCTTTAGTCGCCGGCATCCTTGTTTTGGTGTTCATTTATAATCCCTTTCTCTTGAATTTCAAGATGGATATAATGTCTGATATTCCCTTCATCTTTTTTCTTTTGTTGTGTACTTATTTATATCAATCTTTAAAACCATTTAATTATCAAAAGGCTTTATTGCTGGCTCTTTTGGCAGCCTTCCTGATTTCTATCAGGAATATCGGAGTGATATTTATAATAACCGTTTTCATTGATTCTATGGTTCATTATTTCAGAAACAGAAAAGAAATCAGGAGTCGGATATACGGGTCTAAAGAAGTTCTGTTTCCATTGGTAATTGCCAGTGGCGGACTTATTGGTTTTATTATTTTAAACAAGATTATTTTTCATACTTCCTCTGATGGATTCTTTTCCTACTCCTATTTTTTTGATTCAAGTCAAATCATTCATCTGATCCAAAAAAACTTGAATTATAATGTCGTGACACTTCGTGGTTTCTTTGAAACTTATAATGGAAACTGGAACTTTATTTCCATAATTTGCAGTACGATTATTGTCGCGTTTATTATTCTTGGCATGATAAGGAAGAGGAGTGAACATATTGATTTCATTGACACGCTGGTACTCTTGTATTCGGGGATGGTTATTATTTACCCTTATTCTTCGGCAGGCATTCGGTTCCTTTTACCGGTCGTTCCTTACTTCCTTTATTATTCTATAATCGGAATGAAAAGCCTGAAGATAAACCTGCGAATGAATCATCAAATCCTTGCTGTATTATTCGGGACGATGATATTATTTACATACAAGACCCAATGGATTAATATTTTAAATACCCAAGACACTATTATCCAAGGACCGCAGGAGCCGGAAAACCAGGCTGCATTTGATTATATCATTCACAATCTTCCTGAGGATGCAAGGATTAATTTTACGAAGCCGCGCGCCCTTGCCTTATACGCGGATCGCTCTGCATACTGCGATGTGGCGGGCTTATCGGCTGCTGATATTAATGATAATATGTCGGATAATAATATTGGATATATCCTCGTGAATAACGACATTGCGGATGATTCGCTGAAAGCCTTTGTCAGGAATCCTGCATACCCGATGAAGGTCGTTTGGAGTAATTCCAAAAATACTCTTTACGAAAAGTAACTTATTCCACCACCATCTTCCCTGTAGCAATGGGTTTGGAATTGGAATCTATCAGTTCATAGAAATAAATCCCTTCGGATAAATCATCCCTGTCAATCACCATTTCTGTTGCATTCCCGATGAATAAACTCTTTACTTTTTGTCCTTGAATGTTGAAGATATTCAGCACGGTATTTTGGGGATTTCCGGTTATGGTGAGGGTTGTTTTATCGGTGAAGGGATTGGGGAAGAAGTCAATATTTATTTTATTATTTGAGAGTTCTTCAATACCAGTTGTGCATGCACTATCAGGAGTGTATTGCCAAAAATCACTATACAGGATGTCTCCATCATCTCCTCCAAGCCCTAAATATCCTTTATTTCCAATAGAAAAACAAGTTGCTTCATCTCTACTCAAACCAGGAAAATTCATTTTTTGAATCCATTGATTTGTTATTGGATTATATTCAAAAAGGGAAGAATCACAATGTTGAGGAGATAATTCACCAGTAACAACATATCCTTTATCGCAAATTGATAAACCCCTTGCATCACAACATCTAATTGGAAAATCGGCAATTTGGGTCCAGGAATTTGATAATGTATCATATACCCAAAAACTCTGAAGTAAATTGTTAATGGTGGAATCAAATCCAGTTCCAACATATCCTTTCCCTAAAATAACAAAACTTGCAGCATTCGATATTCCTGCATTTGAAAAAGTTGTTTTTAAAGTCCACAAATCAGTAGATGGATTGTATTGCCAAAAATCATTAATAAAAACAAAATAGTTTGAACTGTCAATACTTTGACCGGAAAATAAATATCCATTATTATTAATTGAAAAACCAGCGGCACCAAATCTTCCACCACCTGAAAAATTCGCTTTTTGCGTCCAAAGATTTGTTGATGGATCATATTCCCAAAAATCTTGAAAACACGTAGCTGGATTGAACGAAACACCAGTACCCGCATATCCTTTATTACCAATCGAAAATCCAATAGCTAACATTCTTGGCATTCCTCCAAAATCAGCTTTTTGAGTCCAGGCATTATTAGATGGATCATATTCCCAAAAATCTTTTAGCACATTAGTTGTACTGGTATCATACCCGCATCCAGTAAAGCCTTTATTATTTATGGTAAATGAAAATGCATCTCCCCTTTTGATTCCAGGAAAACTCGCCATTTGTGTCCAAGAATCTCCTCTTGAAATCCCCGCCATTCCAATCATGGCTACTAAAACCAATATTGCTTTCTTCATCTTGAATAATTTTATTTGAGAAGCAAAATTAGGAAATTAGTTTGGAATAAGCCAAATCAAATATAAAACCATACCTATATAATAGGAGTGTTGCAACGGGAGAAAAAGTTTTTATGCCACTTACGGCTCACGAAGTGGCATAAAAAGATTTTTGCATGCCACTTACGGCTCACGAAGTGGCATAAAAAGATTTTTGCATGCCACTTACGGCTCACGAAGTGGTATAAAAAGATTTTTGCATGCCACTTACGGCTCACGAAGTGGTATAAAAAGATTTTTGCATGCCACTTATGGCTCACGAAGTGGTATAAAAAGATTTTTGCATGCCACTTACGGCTCACGAAGTGGCATAAAAAGATTTTTGCATGGCACTTATGGCTCACGAAGTGGTATAAAAAGATTTTTGCATGCCACTTACGGCTCACGAAGTGGCATAAAAAGATTTTTGCCATAAAATTCTGATTCAAGAATTTCAAAGCAAAAAATTTTTAATGACTGTCGGTTTCTATACACCACGAATACAATTACAATATAATAACTGTGAGGGCTTGTCATTCCGACGTAGGAGGAATCCTATCCATATTTCTATAGGATTCCTCCTTCGTCGGAATGACAAGACGAAATTTGGTGTATAAAAGCCGACAGTCATTAAATTTTTTCTTCTTTTGTTAATAAAATTTCAAAGAATAATAATTAAATATATCTTTGCGCCTCATAATAATTAATAAATATACCAATGAGAGTAATTAATCCCTTCCACGTTTTGTATCTTTTTTACACCAGTAATCTGATCTCCCCGACGAGATTGTTGAATCACTTGCAAGCCAACAGGGCTGCCATGTTTGCCAATAATCCAGGGGGCATTTATACCGCCGAAATTGCCAATGCCGATGCGGTCATTTTAATCCTTCAAAATGCCATTGCGGGGAGGCGCACAAACCTCGGTCAGCAGGTCGGAAAAACCGGAATTGTGGTTACCGATATAGTAGATTTCGAGGATTTCGTCCATGCCGAGGAGGGGCATTTGAAATATATTTTAGCTGGAACTCCTGGTGCTTTTCTTGAATTTTTTCCACATGGTTTGACAGAATTCAATAATATTACCCGCGAAAAAGCTCCTACCTTGATGGCTGCTTTTGCCGCTGCGGCAGAAAATAATGTGGGCATCGTAGGTGCGCCTTTTGTAACATCCTGCAATGGTTTTGTTACCGATTTCGGAACCGACAGAGGCATTCAAAGAGGAAAAATGAGCAATGTAAAAACTGATAGCAACACCATATTTGATGCAGTTATCGGTGCCGCAGGCCAATTGGTAGCGAATCATGGAATAATAGCTCAAAACAACCGCCTGAATATGGCTGCAGGATTAGCCTATTTCAATTATATTTTACTTTACAGAACTCGCTCCACGGCGCATACTTATTTTGAAGGAAACACGCCCGCTAATACTCATACAAATGGTGCCTTGATAGCTTTGGATAATGCCGATGAAATTACTTTTCATAATTTAAGTTCGTCCAACTTGCTGTTATATGGTGCGCTCACAGCAGATGCTGCGCCAGGAGCTACTTTCACGAAAGAAATTCCGGGAAACAGCACCCGTTCTTGCACTCCCGATGAAATAAATGCCATCGCAAATCATTACCTGAATGTCCAAAATCTTAACCTCACCGATCCAGGTCCCTGGAAGATAGATATTCATGATGCATAGGTTCAGAATTTGAACCACGAAACTAAAAAGGCTGCCGGAAATGGTGGTCTTTTTTTTTTAACTGATAATTGAGAAAAGTTTGTCCCATGTTTTATAATTTTGCAGCCATAAATAAATTAATAAATAGTAATAAAAATGAAAAAAGTAATTCAAACCATAGCAGTAATGCTATTCGCCATTGTACTGATGCCGGCGACAACCAAGGCACAATTAAAACTTCCACAGACAAGCCCGAAGGCACAAACGATGCAGGTTGTGGGACTAACAGAAATCCAGATAGATTATCATTGCCCAAGCGTCAAAGGTCGCAAGATATGGGGCGATTTGGTTCCCTATGATTCCGTTTGGAGGACAGGGGCTAATGAGGCGACGGTGATTTCATTTTCAGATGACGTCATGATCGAAGGCAACAAACTTGCAGCCGGAAAATATGCCTTATTTACCATTCCAGGCAAGTCGGAATGGACCATTATCTTCAATAAAAAGAAAGACCTTTGGGGAGCTTATGGCTACGACAAAGCTGAAGATGTATTAAGGGTAAAAGTAAAACCTCTGACCAATGCAAACAATGAAAATCTGGAGTTTTGGTTTTCGGATATTACCATAAATTCCTGTACTATTAATTTAATGTGGGAGAAGCTTCATGTGCCTTTTAAAGTTACTACCGAAACCGATGCTAAGGTTATGAAATTGATTAATGATTCCGTTTCAGTAAATCCTAACAAAGCCTCATTATTGAGACAGGCTGCGGGTTACACGGTTACTTCCGGCTTGCATTTAGACAAAGGTTTGGAATGGATCAATAAAGCAATCGGCATCAAAGCGGAGTATCGTTCTTACTGGACCAAGGCACAGGTATTAGCCAAAATGGGTAAATATAATGATGCCATAGATGCGGCAAATAAAACATTGGATGCCGGTAAAGATGATAAGGATTTTGCTGATATGAAATCAATGGTTGAAAAGAATATCGAAGATTATAAAACCAAAGCAAAGAAATAATTTTGCAAGGTTTGTACTTCTCTATTAAACAAAAAAAGTCCCGCAATTGCGGGACTTTTTAATTTTCGACAGGGTCGTTTTACCAACCTTGTTTTGCCAAGCCGTCTTTCACAGCAGCAAGCGCATTAACTTCTGACATGATCAGAGCCATTTTGTGACCTTCCTTAGTAACACCTTGAGCAACATAACCACCTCTTGCGGTCTTGTTGATAGTTGCTTTAAGCATAGGTTCTTTCTTCTTGGTCTTCAAGCAGTACGCGATTAATTCTTTTGCCATAACTTTAATTTATTTAATTTGTTTGTGCAAAAATAGAAAACAGAAAGGAACAAACAAGGCTAATTGAGATATTTTTTTTGATTGAAACGTCCAAAACAAATTCTTAAAAGGTTAAGCCTTTCTTCTGTTTATGGCTGGAATCAATCCGATTTGAAATATTGAATGTCTTGTATCCCTTAATTCAAGGGCTTTCTCACATCATTGCCCATAAATATTCAATATATATCTTGAACAATGTTTTTTGAATTTACAAGTATAAATCCTGTAGAATTTAGGCTGAAAAAACTTTTCAACAAACCCGATATTTCTTAACAATAGTTGAGAAATACTCTTTTTCTAAGGGAATATCAGATAAATTCTAATCTTTCAAGAAAGGATTATGCCACTTTTCAAAGCCGATTTTAGTTGGCTCGCCATGACCGGAATAGACAATCGTATCATCCGGCAAGGTGAAAAGTTTAGTGCGAATACTGTTGATCAAAGTTTGAAAATCTCCTCCAGGCAAGTCAGTTCTTCCGATGCTTTGGTTGAATAAAACATCTCCCGAAATGATGAAGTTATTTTCTTTGGAATAGAAGCTAATACTCGCTATCGAATGACCTGGTGTAAGTAATACATTCAATGAAGAATTACCAAAGGTAATGACATCTCCCTCATCTAAAAACGATGTCGGGTCAGGTGAAGATTGCATGTTGATTCCCCACATAGTTCCATAGATATGGGCTTGCTTCAATCCTTCCAATTCCAAATGATGCATCTGCAATGGAATGTCATATTTATTCATGATAAATTTATTCCCAAGAACATGGTCTATGTGAGAATGGGTATCTATAAGTTTAACAGGTTTGAGATTATTTTCAGAGATATAATTCACCAATTCATCTTCTTCATTGGAAGTATAGCAACCCGCATCAATGATGATACATTCATCAGTTTCATCACTAAGGATGTAAGTGTTTTCGCTGAAGGGATTGAATTCAAAGGAGGTTACTTTAATCATGATTTAGGTTTCAGGGTTAATAATATTCTTCAATAATCTTTGTCAATTCGGGAGCTGTCTTGAAGCCATTCATGCGCCATTCCACCTTTCCATTCTTGAAGAGAATCAAAGTCGGGACGCTTCTGATATCATAGAGGTTTTTCAATTCTTCTTGTTCTTCGATATTTATTTTTATGATATTTCCTTTGTGGCTAATGTTCTTTTTTACTTCATCAAGAATCGGCACCAACCATTTGCAGGGATCACACCAATCAGCATAGAAGTCAACCAAGACGGGCTTATCAGCGTTTATCAACGCTTCAAATTCTTTCATCAAATGTTATAGAACAACATTTGATGGAGCACCAGTCTCAATCGGAATATCAGTGTTCTTAATCTTGCCCCAGCCACCATGAACATTGATGACTCTCTCAAAGCCATTAGCTTTCAATATCGAAGCCGCAATCATAGAGCGATAACCACCAGCACAATGCACATAAATCGGTTCTGATTTATCCAATAAATTAAGATTCGCCGAGAGATCTGTCAATGAGATATTCGAAGCTCCTTTCACATGCCCGCCTTCCACTTCACCTATTTTACGAACATCAAGAATCAATTCATTTTCTTTACCTGCATGGGCGGAAAGTTCATTGGGTTCTATTGATTTTACAGTATCTACAGCATTCCCGGAAGCTATCCAATTCTTAATTCCTCCATCCAAATATCCAACAACTTTTTCATACCCGACACGAGCCAAACGAAGGATCGTTTCCTGTTCTTTTCCTTCATCACAAACCAAAATTAATGGCTGATCAATATCAATAATCGTCCCAACCCAAACGGCAAATGTTCCATCCAAACCTATGTTAATCGAACCTTTAATAAAACCTTTTTCAAAGTTATCCTGATGACGTGTATCCAATATCAAAGCCCCGTTATTCAAAGCATTCTTGAAGTCATTGACAGGAAGTGCAATGCTATTATTCGTCATGACATCATCAATGTTTTCATAGCCATGTTTATTGATTCTTGCATCCTCAAAAAAGTATCTCGGAGGTGCCGTTAATCCCGCCGTAACCTTCCCAATAAATTCCTCTCTACTCATCTCTTGCAAAGCATAATTCATAGCCTTTTGAGTGCCGATAGTTGACCAGGTTTCCTTACCGATATTCTTTCCGCAAGAAGAGCCGGGACCATGCGCAGGATAGAGAATCACATCATCATGAAGCTTCTTTATTTTATTATTCAATGAGTCATACATCATGCCTGCAAGCTCTTCTTTAGTCATGAAACCATCCAACAAATCAGGTCTTCCAACATCGCCAACAAAGAGCGTATCGCCCGAAAACAGGGCATATTCCTTACCATTCTCATCCAACAAAAGATAGCAAGTAGATTCCAAAGTATGCCCCGGAGTATGCAAAGCTTTTATAGAAACCTTTCCGAGCTTAAATACTTCACCATCCGCAGCATTAATTACATCATAAGAAGTGGTCGCTTGCGGACCATAAATGATGCTCGCACCTGTCTTGGCAGCGAGGTCAATATGCCCCGAAACAAAGTCTGCATGGAAGTGCGTTTCAAAGACATATTTCAGCTTCGAGTCCTGCTCTTTTAAGATTTCCAGATAAGGTTCGGTCTCCCTCAAAGGGTCAATAATTGCAGCTTCGCCATCCGATTCGATGTAATATGCAGCCTCTGCAAGGCAGTTCGTGTATAATTGTTTTACGATCATCTTTTTTGTTATTTACGATTTCTTATTTATGGGTGCAAAGTTACAAAATATCCGCGATTTAAGACCTTAGGATACCTCGTTTATCTTATTAAAATCCCCTTTGGTAATCCTTTCTTTAATCTTTGAAACCAAACCTTGCAGCGTCTCCCGTTTATTATTTTGTGCCAAAAGAAGGAACACCGAAAAATCAACTTTATTAAGATTTTGCTGATGTCTTAAATTCTTGTCAAGAGTAATAAAAAAGTCAAATTTATTCTCTTGAATCAAAGCCATTAACTCCCCGTTTTTCTTTCCAAGCCACCCCATATCTCGAACCGTTTTCACTTCATAATCTTCTCCAAAATCGGTCTTCAATTTTCGGGGAAGATTCTCATCAAGCAAAACTTTCATGCAGCAATTTTTCGGTCGTAACAGTCTTTTTTGCAACCTCTAAAACATCTATTGCCTGTTTCTTGGCAACCGATGGATAGTCGTCGAGAAATTCTTCTAAAGATTCGTCGCCTTCAAGATAATCGAAAAGCGTTTGAATTGGAACTCTCGTGCCCGTGAAGACTGGTGTTCCACCCATTATTTCAGGGTCAATGTTTATTGCTCCGTATGTCATAAGATATAAATTTTATGCAAAATTACGAAATCTATGATTAATTGGTTAATGACCCATTGTCAGGAATCGGATTTTTGGAGAATCCAATTCCAGTCAAATTGCCAGATTCAAATCCCCCGCGCGAGGGATTTGAACGTAAAACGGTCATCCCCCGCGCAAGGGATGACCATAATAATGGTATTTTCCTAATCCCCCGCGCAAGGGATTGGCTCTGTAATGTTATTATAACCATCCCCCGCGCGAGGGATTGTTATTGTACCGTTATTTTTGCAATCCGTTGTGCGAGGGATTGAGATTATAATGATATTTGTGCCATCTCCTGTTCGAGGGATGACAATTTTAATGATATTTTCAGCATCCCCCGAATGGCGGATGGCAATTATAAAAATTTGACTGAATTTGGAACTATAAGTGGAATACTAGAATTGGATAAGAGAAATAGCAGAATTACTCCTTTATTATATAGGCGAATTTTTACGCCATTAAATATTTAAGAACTTATGTAGTTTTGCTCCCTTCAAATAACAAAACCAATGCAGCCATTCTTCCACAAAACTATTTACGGAAAACTGACAGTTTCCAAGTTGCTATTTCTGATTTTAATGGCAGTAATAATTGTCTTTAATCTGGCACCGCATTGGGCTTTATTATTAGGATTAATTTTGGGAATGACCGCCGGAAATCCTTACTTGAATCTCACAAGAAAATATACCAAATATCTTCTTCAAGTGTCCGTGGTAGGCTTAGGCTTCGCAATGGATATTAATAAAGTTTTGGAAGCCGGCTCGACCGGAATCCTTTATACCATGGGCACTATCGTCATCACCCTGATTCTTGGAACTTTAATCGGCAAGGCTCTTTTGGTGAATAAAACAACTTCCTATTTAATATCAACCGGCACAGCGATTTGTGGAGGCAGTGCCATTGCTGCTGTCAGCCCGGTAGTCAAGGCAAATGACCAGCAAATATCGGTCTCTATCGGGACGGTTTTTATCCTGAATGCTGTGGCACTTTTTATCTTCCCTCCCATCGGACATTATCTTGATTTATCACAAAAACAATTTGGAATATGGTGTGCCATCGCAATCCACGATACCAGCTCTGTTGTGGGAGCCGCAAGCAGCTACGGGCATGAGGCTTTAATCATTGCCACGACTGTCAAATTGGCACGGGCACTTTGGATAGTTCCACTGGTATTGGTTTCCTCATTTCTTTTCAAAAATGAAAATAGAAAGATTCATTTTCCATTATTCATTTTGTTCTTTATTTTAGCCTCCATCATGAAAACTTATATCCCCGCCGTGGCAGAAAATTCTGATAAATTACTCATCATTGCCAAGGCAGGATTGTCAATAACATTGTTCTTTATCGGTGCCGGAATCAATAAAAAATCTATTCAGGAAATCGGCGCAAAACCTTTGATACAAGGGGTTTTGCTATGGATGATAGTGCTGATTACATCGTTATGGGCAATCAAAACTTTCGTTGTTTAATGGAATAAAAGATGGGTAAGAAAATCATAAATTAATTTGATATAACATTTGTTTAACGCAAATTTTTATATATTTGGCTTGTTAAAAATAAAAAAATGACTTACAAAAACTACCTTCAAAAAGAGTTATTCATCGTGATAATCCTCTGCATTTTGGCTGTAAAGGTCAGTGTTGCACAATCAGGAAACGAACAGAGTTTGGCACCAGTCATTAGTGGTGGATTTGGTGTTTTAGGCTTTAATGGAAATGTAGGTCAAGCCCAGAAATTAGGAATATATAATAGCAGCCGCTTTGGGTATAATTTTGGATTAGAAGAATTAGTTGGAGGCGGAATTGGCATCGGAGTTGACTTCCTTGGCGGGCAATTGGCGAAGAGTGAGCGTTCACTTTCTGCGAATGGAAATTTCCAATCTAATATTTTGAATATCGGAATAAATTTCAATTATCATTTCGACAATAATTCGATTCTTGAAGAAACCTCTCCGATAGCACCTTATCTATCATTAGGATTTAGTTTTCTCTCCTTCAATAGTTCAAGTGACATGATTGCTGCAAATGGCGAACCATATAACTATTGGAGCGATGGGACAGTGCGTGATCAGCCACAAAATGCTTCTGATGCCTTAAGTGCCCAAATACTTCCTATGGATCATAAATATGAAACCGATTTGCATGCCCTTGCCTTGGCTAATGAAGGACTTAATTACAGTCAAACTTCTTTTGCCATTCCTTTAGGATTAGGGATTGCATTCAAATTAACTCCTGAATGTTCGATCGATTTGAAGGCTACCTATTACATGACTTTTACACATTACATTGATTATATCAGTGGCTCTGGAATACCTGCTTCTTCTAATGGAGCTTATCTTTATACCAACGTTTCTTTTCATTACAATTTTGGTTTGACAGAAGGTTCATCAGGCAAAGAACCAACAGCAGAAAATAAAGCTAAAAAACAAGATGATGACACCTATTATACAAGTGCCAAAAACGCAAAGAATCCTCCTGCAAAAACACCTGCCACAACAGATAAATCTAATTCAACAACTTCATCCAAAAATACAAAATCAGGAAGTCCTCAAAAAACTACTTTGACAAAATCACCTGTTGTATTTAATTCACCTAATAATACCACAAACAATAGTATTAACAACATTCCGGCAGAGTTGAGAATCGCTGATACCAACAATGATGGGAAGATTTCAACACAAGAAATCAATGGAGCAATTGATGCTTTATTCAATGGTGACAGCAGGTATTCTGTGCCTTTAATTAATAAATTGATTGATTATTTCTTTGAACAACATTAATAAGATTTTAATAAAAACTATGAACAAATTTAAATTGACGATTGCAGGAATTGCTTTGATAGGATTATCACAAATATGCATTTCCCAGTCCATTAACGTGTCAAGAAAGATGCCTACATCCGGTGCTCCTGGCAGTGAATTTACAGTTGAATTAACTGTGGATAAGGGCTCAACATCAGGCTTTGCAAAACTACAGGATGAAATTCCTGATGGCTTCACTGCAAGCTCTATAGAAAGCAAATCGGCAACATTCACATTTGATAAAAACAAGGTGAAATTAATCTGGATGTCACTTCCTGCCGATACTAAATTTACTGTTTCATATAAAGTGAAAGTTGATGCTTCAGCCAGTGGTTCTAAGACCATTATAGGAACATTTTCATATATTGATGGAAACGATACCAAGAAACTTTCAATAGCACCTTCAACTATTGATTTGAACGGTTCTGCTACGACAACAATTCCACCTTCAACATCTAATTCAACTAATAACACAAGTTCCACAACAGATAATTCAACGCCTGTTAAAGAAACTCCTCCTCCTGTTGTTACAAAAACACCAGAGCCAAAACCCGCTCCACCTGCTATAGAACCAAAGAAAGTTACTGCTCCTCCTGTTGTAAAGACTGTAGTGACTCCACCTGCCACTCCTAAAGAAGTTAGTGGAATAGTTTATCGTGTTCAAATAGGTGCCGGTCAAAATGCCGGATCTGAGGGATATTTGAAAGGCAAATATAATATTGCTGAAGAAATATATTCTGAGCAAATTGATGGGTTATACAAATATACTGCTGGCTCCTTCCCAAGTTTTGCTGCAGCAAAGGATTATCGCGATAAAGTACGTTCTTCTGGTGATGATGGCGCATTCATAGTTGCATATCAGAATGGTGCAAGAATGTCTTTACAGGATGCTTTAAAGATTACCGGACAATAATAAATTAACCAAAAATTAAATCATATTATTATGAATATTCAATCATTACCCAAAGCCTTAATCATCGTTTTTACTTCTCTTTGTTTTTATCAAAATATTTTTGCACAAGACAAATTATACCAGGACACAAGTACACATAAAGCACCAAAGATAGTCGTGGGGATTGGTGCCGGAATGTTAAATTACTATGGCGATATTGGTTACAATAAAGTCAATCAACCTATGCAATTTAAAGGTGGTTATAACCTTGATGTGCAATATAATTTCAGCAAAAATCTTGGCTTGAATTTCTTTTTACTTGGAGGGAAATTTTTTGGTGAAGAGAATTCCATTGCAAGGAATCTTAATTTTGAATCTCAAATATTTAATGAAGGTTTGATCCTTCGTTACAATTTCGGACCAAAAGATCCATACAAATATCAACGAATTACACCTTTCATTGGTGTGGGCATCGGATTCCTTTCCTATGTTACCAAAAGTGATCTTTATGATGCTAATGGAGTTCAATACAACTATTGGACAGATGGCAGCATCAGAAGTCTTCCACAGTCATCCCCTAACGCCGAAAATGCTACTCTTTTGAATCGAGATTATGTTTATGAAACCGAAGTAGGGAGCGGCAATACGATTACAATTCCTATTAACCTGGGCTTTAAGTTTCAGGTAACTCCAAATATTTTTCTTCGCTTAGAAACCACTTTCAATTTCACCATGACCAATCAAATTGATTATGTCCAGGTCGGTCAATTTGTAGGTAATCATGCTAACGATAATTTCCTTTATTCTGCAATCACATTGAATTATGATTTTGGAGCATTAACCAAGCCTCCAAAATACAAGGTTGATTATAATGGGGTGGATTATGATGGTTTAATAAAAGAAGGAACCGCTGAAGAAGAAAAAATTAAATCAGAACCCGCTGCAATTCCAGAAAACCAAGATGTTCAGCCAAGCAGTTCGGTTAATGAAGCTACAGCCAATAATATTCCCAATGACTTAAGAAAGTTTGATTTGAATGAAGATGGCTATATTGATGCATCCGAAATATCTGCAGCCATTGATGCTTTCTTTGAAAACAAAGATGGCATTACGGTTGATCAGATTTATAAACTAATTGATTATTTCTTCGATCAGAAATAAGATGTTTTACCAAGAAAAATAACAATACAATATTCTAAAATAATTTATTAAAATAATTTAAAATTAAAAAAAATGAAGAAAATTTACTTTATCATCTTTATGGCAGTATTGCCAATTATGCTGTGGGCGCAGGTTCCGTCAGCTACCAACTTTGAAAACTGGCATAATGGGATGTCAGTGGTCTATACCCAAATGCAACTGGGTGCGCATCCTGGACCCGCAGGAGCAAATTTAATATGGGACTTTTCTGCTTTCAGCGATACACTATCGCCAGTAACAACGACGGCAGATTCTTTCAATTATCATGACCAGACTAATTATCCTCCAACCCAGCACACATGGTGTCTTTATACTACAGATAGCGTGAACTTCCCTTATGTTTATTTTTATAAATCTGGTGCCAGTTCTTATATTGTGGGAAACATTAATTATGAAGGCGTTGCTGGCATGGTGAATTTTTATTATCCTTATGGTGGTACATGGAGTTATGCAAAAACTCCAATGAACTATGGTGATGAGCCAACTGATTCTGTTACAAGATGGTATTATCTTCCTGGTGACACTGTAAAAGGATTTGGTCTTGATACTATATTGGGTGATGCCTGGGGCAAAATCATTCTCCCTGGTGGGATAACTCATAACAGAACTCTTAGAGTAAAAACATCTCGTTACTATACCGATACGACCACTCTTGGAGTACTGCATTCTTCTCAAACCACTTATGCATGGTATGATTCAGCGCATGCTTATCCTTTGTTAAGAATGGATTCAATAGTTACACCTTTAGGAACTACACGACACATCTTATTTTCTGATATTGGTGCAGGCATCAACCATCTTTCTCAATCTCAAGTTTCGGCAAATATCTTCCCGAATCCTAACAATGGAAACTTCACTTTGAATTATAATCTTTCTTCTCCGAAGGCAATATTAAATGTTAGAGATATAACTGGCAGATTGGTTTATTCTCAAAATATAAATGGAATGAGTGGTAAAGAAACAATTGATGTATCGAGTTTGAGTCAGGGAATTTATTATTGGGAATTATCTGCTGTAAATGAAATTTCTGCAATTGGAAAACTGTCTGTAATCAAATAAAATATAAAGTATTTAATATACATAGGTAAGCCCTTCGATTAATTTCGAAGGGCTTTTTTTTGGCTAAATCAGCCAGATCATTAAAAAGTCATAATTCGGGAGTGAATATATATTACAACGGATTGAATATATATTGAAAGGGTGACAATATACATTCCAAGGGCGGTATTGTATATTGCGAGGGAGACAATGTATATTGCAACGAAGGCAATATACATTACAGGAGAGACAATATACATTATAAGGGGAGTGAATGTATATTGAAAGGGTGACAATGTAAATTAAAAGTGGGGTAATGTATATTGCAAGGGAGTCAATGTATATTACAACCGCGACAATATACATTGCAACAGTTTCAATATACATTACAAGAGGGTGAATGTCTTGTGCGGTAATTTTTCCCGTTGAGAATGGGCTTTTTTGGGGAGACAATCATGTCATAAACAAAAAACGTAAATCATTTTCCGTACTTTTGCGCCCTTATTAAATAATTATTATCTATTTTGAAATTTAAAGATTTTGCATTCGATTCAAGATTATTGGAAGGAATCGAAGCCACCGGTTATGAGACCGCAACACCAATTCAAGAACAAGTAATCCCTCAAATATTAGCAGGCAAAGACCTTATTGCCGCTGCTCAAACCGGTACCGGAAAAACAGCGGCGTTTCTATTGCCAGTCATTAATTTACTTCTTACTTCACATCAAGAGGAACATCATATTAACGCATTGATTATTGTCCCGACCCGTGAGCTTGCCATCCAAATATCCCAGAATATGGAGGGACTTTCTTACTTCACCGGCATTAGTTCCATTGCCGTATATGGAGGAGGAGATGGCATCACATTTTCAACCGAGAAGAAGGCATTGTCCCATGGAGCAGATGTTGTGATTTGCACTCCTGGAAGAATGATTGCCCATTTGCAAATGGGATATGTGAAGCTTGATGGCTTAAAATATTTGATTCTTGACGAAGCCGACAGGATGCTCGATATGGGCTTTAACGAAGACATCATGAAGATAATTTCTTATCTGCCCAAGAAACGGCAAACGCTTTGTTTCTCTGCCACCATGCCTCCGGCAATGCGAGTTCTAGCTCATAAGATATTGCATCATCCTGTAGAAATTAATGTAGCTCTTTCTAAACCGCCGGAAAAGATTATACAAGAAGCATTTGTGATTTATGATGCCCAGAAAATTGCATTGGTAAAATATCTTCTTAATTCTAAGAACTTCAAAAGTGTAATCGTTTTTTGTTCTACTAAAGATGCAGTAAAACAATTAAGCAGGGAACTGAAACGCGCTGGCTTTTCTATTGAGGAGATTCATTCTGACCTTGATCAAGAGACCAGGGAAAAGGTTTTGAGAAAATTTAAAAACAGAGAACTGAATATTTTGGTCGCAACAGATATTCTGTCAAGAGGGATAGATATTGAGGACATTGATTTGGTTATTAATTATGATGTTCCGCAAGATGGCGAAGATTATGTTCATCGAATAGGACGTACTGCCCGCGCCGAAACTGATGGCATCGCTTATACGCTGGTCAATGAAAAAGAACAAAGAAAATTTGGCGAGATAGAACAACTTCTGGGTAAGACGATTGCAAAAGGTGAAGTACCGGCACAATTTGGTGCAACACCTCCATATTCTCCTCAGATTAAACCAAAATTTACCGGGAAAAAGAAGTTTAATAATAAGGGTTCTAAGAGATGACCCTGTCTTTTTCATCAATAATTTTTATAAATTAATCTATATTTGCCATCTCAAAAAAAAATAATAATATATATAAAATAGTAGCTATGAAATACCTTATATCATGTATCTTAACCCTGCTAATCTTGAATGTTGCCACAGCACAGGATACTCCGACCGAGACTACAAAGATTAAAAAAACTAAGTCTAAACAAGAAAAATTTATTATGGATATCGGGCTTGATTCCTGGATGAAAACGCCACCCGGAGTATCTACCCAATGGATCAAATCAAGGAGGTTTGAATTCTATTTTATGACTGATAAAGCTTTTGCTCATGGGCACTTGGGTATAGCTTATGGGCTTGGAATGTCATTCACCAATGTGAACAGTAATGCCACATACAGCAATGGAAGTGATAGCCTGGTTCCATATCAAGGCATTTCACCCTCACAGAATAAACTTTCAACAAATTATCTCGAAATACCTTTGGAACTTCGCTTCCGTACCTCACCCCTTCATAATGGGAATAGGCTGAAACTTTCCGTCGGTGCAAAGGCTGGTTGGCTGATGCAGGAGCATCTTAAATTTCAGGATGGTTCCGTGAAAGAGAAATTTTATAATGACTCCAATGTCAACCCTTTTCGTTTTGCTTATATTGCCAGAATCGGCTACGGGAAGTTTAGCCTAATGGGTTATTACGGCATCAATTCATTGTTTAAAAATGGCACTGGAAATACTATCATTCCTTTCGGTATCGGGATTGCATTTACACCACACTTCGGAGGTTTTACAGAATAATAATTTTATTAAATAATAATCATCATGAAATTTTTTATTGATACAGCTAATCTTGATCAGATTAATGAAGCATACAACTTGGGTGTGCTTGACGGCGTTACTACAAACCCTTCCCTAATGGCAAAAGAAGGCATCAAAGGGCATGATAATATCATGAAACATTATGTAGATATTTGCAATATCGTGGATGGGGATGTCAGTGCCGAAGTCATCGCTACTGACTTTGAGGGCATGGTGAAGGAAGGCGAATTTCTTGCCACGCTTCATCCGCAAATCGTTGTGAAAGTACCTATGATTAAGGATGGCGTTAGGGCTATTCGTTATTTTTCCGAGAAAGGAATTCGTACCAATTGCACCTTGGTATTTTCTGCCGGACAGGCAATACTTGCCGCCAAGGCCGGGGCTGCTTATGTTTCGCCATTTATCGGGAGATTGGATGATATTTCTTATGATGGCATTGCCTTGATAGAACAGATTGTGGATATTTATAGCAATTATGGATTCAATACAGAAATCCTGGCTGCCTCCATTCGTCATACCGTCCATATCGTGAGATGTGCAGAAGTCGGTGCTGACGTGGTTACCTGCCCATTGAATGTTATTCTTGATCTCTTGAAACATCCGCTTACGGATATTGGTTTAGCCAAGTTTTTAGCCGATGCCAAGAAATAGATAATCACCAAGAATTTCATGAATTATATTTATAATTCCTTTAATTCGTGGCTTTTTAATTCCCCGAAATGTTATTGAAAATTTATCCTGATCATCCTAACGACAAAGCCATCAGGCAAGTTGTGGAATGTCTCAAGGATGGTGGTGTCATTATCTTCCCAACCGATACTGTATATGCCTTGGGATGCGACATTCATCAACATAAAGCCGTTGAGAATCTATGTCGTATCAAGGATGTTAAATTAGAAAAATCCAACTTCTCTTTTATCTGTTTTGACCTTAGTCATATCTCTGATTATACCCAGCAATTCGACCGCGAAGTTTATAAACTGATGCGGAGCACTTTGCCTGGACCATTCACTTTTATTCTCAATGCCAGTAACAATGTTCCGCATCTTTTCAAATTCAAGAAGAAGACCATAGGAATCAGAGTTCCTGATAATAATATTGCTCGTGAAATAGTGAAGGAATTATCTAATCCAATCATGAGCACTTCGCTCCACAATGATGATGACATTATGGAATATCATACCGATCCAGACCTCATATTTGAAGAATATGGAAACCTTGTAGACATGGTCATTGACGGGGGTATGGGAGGCATAGAGGTCTCGACGATTATTGATTGCACCATCTCCCCCCCTACTCTTATCCGGCAGGGAAAAGGTGTTGTGGATTTTATGAAATAATAGGAAAAGGAACAGGCATCGTTACATTTGCCTTCTTATCATTTTTTACATTTATTCAGAAGCTTAATGAATCGAATCGCCTCCGAATGCATCTGATGGGTTTACCCCAATACTTGCAAAGTTTATCTAATTAAGGAGCCATTGCTCAAAGTTGAGGAATGAAAACTCAAGGTTGAGGAGTGAAAACTCAAGGTTGAGGAATGAAAACTCAAGGCTGAGGAACGAAAGCTCAAGGTTGAGGAATGAAAACTCAAGATTGAGGAACGAAAACTCAAGGTTGAGGAACGAAAACTCAAGGTTGAGGAACGAAAACTCAAGGTTGAGGAATGAAAACTCAAGGTTGAGGAACGATGGCTCAATGTTGAGGAGCGACGGCTCAAGGTTGAGGAGCCACTCCTTTTTCAGGATTTCAGGCTTAATTAGACCTAAACACCCAATTTTGATAACACATACAGACTTTTAAAGAACCTGTTATTAAGTTTTTGGAATTTAAGGATTCGCACTCTTCAGTAAACTTTTTCTTAGCAAAGCTTCAGGAAGCGGTTAGATTTTTTTTGCTTTTCATGAATCTTTCGACTCCATACTATAATTATTGGAAGGAGAGAAAATAAAACTTTGTTGCCTGATGTTTCAAAATCTTTTCTTAAATTTGCATTGAATAAATTAATAATACCATATGAAAAAATCCTTACAAATCTTAATAATGTTCGCCTTCATAGGCTTAAGCGCACAAGCTCAATCTTGGGCAACGGCTGGTGCCACCTGGTATTACAACTTTGGTAATTCATGGACGGATTTCGGATACCATGAAATTCAAAAGACATCAGATACCTTGATAAATGGGAAAGCCTGCGATAATTTGCTTTCCACTTTTCATGGATATGATTATTTCCAGTCTCAATTTTTTACTTCCCAAAGTAGAAATTATACTTATATCAATAACGACACACTTTATTATTTATACCATAATCAGTTTGTGATAATGGCTGTGTTTTCAGCGCAAGTTGGGGATAAATGGAAGATCCCTTTTGATACTGCGGAATGTAATAATGTTGATTCCGCTTATTTTAATGTGGACAGCCTTGGACAAATAGTTTTTTCGGGCGATACCTTACCGGTTCTTTATTTAACTTCTTATCAAAATAATTCAGCGGTTAATTCTTGTTTTCTCACAAAAAAGATGGGGTTTAATTTATTTATGTTTGACTCTTTGGAATGTATTCTTGATCAAGATGTGGACTATGGAATTCGCTGCTACTATGACAGTTCAGGCTACTCTTATAATTCAGGAATAGTTCTTCAATGTGATTCAACAGTTGGTATTGAGAATATTTCTGTTCCCAATAATTCAATTAATATCTTCCCAAATCCCAATAGCGGCACCTTCACCCTTCATCAATCAGGAATTACGAATTTCAAATTAGAAATTATAGATGTTTATGGAAGGACTGTTTATTCTCAACAATTCAATGGTGCCAAAGAAAATGAAACCCTTACCCTGTCCTTGAGCAGCGGCATTTACTTCTTTGAAATGTTGAATGAAGGAAGTATAATTGATAATGGAAAGTTGGTAATAATTCCTCATTAAAATAATCTCTCACTAATTTCCTGAAATGACAAAGCCTCCCCGAAGGAAGGCTTTGTGATCAATTAGGAATTAGGAATTAAAAATTAGGGCAGTATTCCTAACTCCTGATTATAAATTATCTTGTGATAACAAATTTAGTAACTGATTTATCATCGCCAATGGTGGCATTCATGATATAAGTGCCTGACGAAAGTCCTGCTAAATTCATGTTGTAAGTATGAGTGCCGACAGGTTGGGTTCCTAAGTCCAAAGACTTGACCTTTTGTCCTGTAATAGAATAAATATCCAAAACAACACCTGATGATTTTGTCATGGTATAATCAATATTTGCAAAATCCTGTGTTGGGTTTGGATAGATGTTGACCATGAATTTATTGCCAGCTTTTGTGTTATTGATACCGGTCAATGTAGAAGATCTCCAAATACCTCTTCCATGCGTTCCAATATAAATATCTTCAGCTGCGGTTCCATTAGAATAGCCTGAAATTTGCTTAATCATGAAGGTTGGAACTCTTGGCAACTGATCCTGATAAGTCCAGGATGTACCACCGTCTTCTGAAGCAAAAACTCCAAGCTCCGTACCAACAATTATCCTTAAAGAATCCCAAGCATCAATAATTGAACTATAGACAGGCATATCTATAGCGATTGAAGAATTGGTCGTAGTTGGGGAAATATCAGTCCATGTAGGATTAGGAGATACTCTTAGCGCATTGAATGACTGATATACATGGTGAGCGGAGCCATAATTTCCAAGTGTAATAACTACGTGATTATTATTTCTCGGGTCAACAGAAATACTGGTCGGAACCTGGCTGGTTCCGGTAGGCAAGGACAAGGTCGTTTTTGTAATTGGTGTGGAAAGAGTGGTAAGATTAAAATTATTGCCAGAGGTATCCAGATTATTATTTACATAACTAAGATTGGATATTCTGTAAACTTCGTTAGGACTTTCTGTTCCCAAGAATACCGTATTGCCATCGTTAGTATAAGCCATACAACGGGGACCACTTGAACCACCATTATTACTGAAGGCATAATTCGCCACTCGGTACCATTTTGGAATTCTATCAAAATTTAAGGCTCCTTTAGTCATCCATAAAGAACTATTTTTTGCAAGGAAGAAAGAAGTATCCATCGCGGCATTTGGATTGGTGTTTTCATATAACAGAAAAGGAGTATTGAAGGGAGCAAAAGAAGATGTTGAACCGGCAGAGTCACCTGCTTGTCCTGCAGTGCCGTCAACGTGTGTGTCGAAAAATTCCGCACCACTTCCGAAACCATTTGTAGCTCGACCTAACCCGGCATAATAAACTTCCCCGAAATAAGCATTAGGGCTATAATAAGACGTGGCAGTGCAAAAACCATCACCACCAATAATTTGGAGGGCATCTTGAGGGTAATTAAAATAACCTGGGTCTATTAATAAAGTTCCATTATCCTGAGTGCCACCAATTACAATGGTAGCCCCCTGAACAAATGAAGAGGATACTGAGTAGAATTGAGTGACATTATACTTCCTGTTCATTGCAGCAAATGTTAAGCCCTGATCTTGAGTTTCATAAAGACCACCATCAGTGCCAATAAAGAAATCAGAAGGATTAGCAGGATTGAAAATGACGGTGTGCATGTCAGCATGTACATAATTAGTAGCATAATAACCGTTCATCTGTGTCCAGTTACTATCTAATTGCCATTTCCAGGCAGAAATACCAACAGCAAATATTTTATCCTGATTATCAGGAGCAACCGCAAGGGCACAATCATAATTTCCTTGTCCGCCTGCTGCATCATAATAAGGGTCGAAGCTTCCTCCTCCGGGACCGATGATACTAACAGTTTGGAATTTATTAGTAGTTCGGTATATATTAGCTAATGTTGAACCACTTGTAATTCCAACAGAATACATTACATTTGGGTTTGAAGGAGCAATTGCTACTTCTATCCTGTTTGATGCAGGAACTGTTGTAACCTTTTTAAAAGTAAAATCTTCGCCTTGATGACCAGTGCTATCTGAAATATAAAGTTGACCTCCAACGCTACAGAGCACAGTTCTGTCAGATGCAACTTTTACAGTTTGTGCAGTATTGGAGATTTGAGTGCCTGTCATATTAGCCCTAACAGGGTTAATCCATGTAATACCACCGTCATTAGATCTCTGTAACCCCTGATTAGTAGCTGCATAAATTATATTTGCGCTATCTGGGTCTGCGTAGATATTATTAACTACATCCCAAGTATTTTGTTGAGCAGAGGTAGTCCAAGTAGAGGCAAGTCTGTTGAATGTATTGCCGCCATCTGTAGATTTCCAGACACCCTGACCTAAAAAGCCACTGTTGCCATCAGCGGCAATAAAGTCGAAACCATTTCCGGTTCCGAAGTAGATATCACCATTTGCAGCCTGTGTAATACAGGAAACACATAGGTTTTGCTGGGAATCATCAACTTTATACCAAGATTGAGCATGATCAGTTGATTTCCACAATCCACCTGAAACACTTCCTGCAAACATAAGGTTAGGATTTGTATGATCAATAAGAATGGCTCTGGTTCTTCCGCCAATATTATCTGGACCTAATTCCTCCCATTGCAAATCCAAAGAATTTGATTTCATTCTTTCGTTTCGACTTTCATTAGCCATACCATCAACAAGTTGCCTTGCAGCCTCAACTTCGCTGATATCAATTCTTCCTGTCGCAGGATTTACCCTCATGCTCCATAGATACTTTGCAGCATCGTTATAACTTTCCCTTTCATCTCTTTCAGCACGAATCGGGTTCTTTGAACTCTTATTATGTTTGGATAATAAGTTTGGCATAATGAAAATGGCAAATGCCATTAAGGCAAAGCCTGCTATGCCGGTAACAATTTTATTAATTTTCATATTCTTAATATTTAGTAACATTTTTTATTATTATTTTCAGATTTTATTTTCAGTACAAAGGTACAATTGAGAAATTAATTTATAATGAATTATAGTTTTCAAAGCAAGTGTTTTTCGGCATGATAAGATGATCTGACTAAGGGTCCGCTTTCAACATATTTAAAACCTTTCTTCATTCCAATCACTTTTAATTCTGCAAAGGTTTCAGGTGTAATAAACTCATAAACTGGCAAGTGATTCCTGGTAGGCTGAAGGTATTGACCTAATGTCAAAACATCAACCCCTGAATTCAACAAGTCATCCATTGATTCAAGAACTTCTTCAATTAACTCTCCGAGTCCCAGCATGATCCCAGACTTGGTCCTGATTCCTGAATCTTTAATTCTTTTCAAGACTTCAAGGCTTCTGTCATACTTAGCCTGTATGCGTACTTCTTTAGTCAACCTCCTAACGGTTTCAAGATTGTGAGATATTATTTCAGGTCGTTCACCAATCACTCTTTGAAGATTTTCCATATTACCGGCAAAGTCAGGAATTAATGTTTCCATGGTGGTTTCAGGATTCATTCTACGCACTTCTCTGATAGTCTCAATCCAAATTAATGAACCACCGTCCTTCAAATCATCTCTATCTACAGAAGTAATAACACAATGTTTGACTTTCATGAGTTTGACTGATTCAGCAACTCTTAATGGTTCGCCTAAATCAACAGCCGAAGGTCTACCTGTAGCTACAGCACAAAATCCACAAGAGCGTGTACAAACATTTCCAAGAATCATAAAGGTAGCTGTTCCTGCACCCCAGCACTCGCCCATATTGGGACAATTGCCGCTCTCACAAATTGTATGAAGTTTATTATTGTCCACCACATCTCTAACCAATGCATATTCCTTACCTATAGGCAACTTCACTTTTAACCAGGATGGTTTTTTTGCTTTTTGAGGAGAATCTATTTCTATTATTTCAGCCATTAAATTTTAGTATTTGTTCCATCTTTTACCAATCATAACATTAAGATAAAATGTTAGGAACAAGCGATTATTCGAAGTATTTGCCATTATTGGAATTGGTTTTGGAAAGGCATCAAGAGCAAAGCCTGTTTCTAATATATAGAAGTTGAGGTTCTCATTTGCCTGCTGAAAACTCAATCCCATTTTATAATAAAGACCCGGATGTATTTGCATTTCACTTAACCCATAAGTGAATGAACCTCTACCGATAATAGTTGTAGGATCTAATGGATTTGAAGGATCGAATTTCTCTAAAGTATCTCCATTTTGATCTGCTGAATAAACATCAAGATAAATTGGTTTGGTAATAGCCATAGACAGACCTGCTGAATAATTATACCGTACCTGAATGCCTTTTCTCTCCTCTTTATCATACATAATTTTTTCTCTTCCAATGCCAGCCCGAAGGAAATAGGCTTCATTAAGTTTCCCATAAATATAAGTCTTAGCATTTGGAAGGTCTTGATTAATAGTAGGGACTTCCTTAGGATGAAACACGGTCACGAAGTCAAAATCCCAAAACCGTTTAGAATTGACAGTAAGCATCTTTGCCCGTCTGTAATTGACACCCCAACCCTGTGAATGGATTATTATACCACCTTCACCCTCATATTTAATAAGAGCAGGAGGATTATCCACATACAGTTGTTGAGCAACCACATCCCCGAAAAAGAAGTTCAATAAGATGCCAAAGACTATCGCATTTTTCATTGGGACGAAATTACAATATTTTTAATTAATGAACAAAGACTTTTTTAACACTTACCATTTTAAATTTACAAATGCAAAGTTACGAAGAAAAAGGCTTCCTTCCAAACCAAAATATACCTAAAAATCGCAAATCTGAAATCCGATGATAACAAGTATCTTATTACCATTTTGGGTCCTCTAGGTTTTCAAAAATCATAATTCATCTATCTTTGCGCCTTCAAAAAAGAAATTCTATGAACAAAATAAAAGTTGGTATTATTCGTGAAGGAAAGGTTCCGCATGATAAACGTGTGCCATTTACGCCTGCACAATGCAAATTAATTTTAGAGCAATTTCCTGATGTGGAATTGTTTATTCAACCATGTGAATACCGCTGTTATTTGGATAATGAATATCGGTCGGCTGGCTTGCAGCTCAAGGAGGATTTGAGTGAATGCGATATTCTGATGGGCATTAAAGAAGTTCCAATCAATGATTTAATCCCTGGCAAAAAATATCTTTTCTTCTCTCATACCATCAAAAAACAATCTCATAACAGAAAACTTTTGAAGGCGATTCTTGAAAAGAAAATTCAGTTGATAGACTACGAATGTCTGACTGATGATGAACATAACCGTGTCATCGGATTCGGGCGATTCGCGGGCATTATCGGAGCTTACAATGGCATCAATGCTTATGGAAAACGATATAATCTATTCAATCTTCGCCAAGCTTATCAATTCAATAGTCTGCTTGAGTTGGAAGCAGAATTAGAAAAGGTCAGGCTCCCTAATTTAAAAATAATCATTACCGGCGGCGGAAGGGTGGCGAATGGTGCCATCGAAACTATGGGCATACTTAAAATTCGGAAAGTCACCCCTTACGAATTCATCAATTATTCTTTTCGTGAGCCTGTCTATGTGAATCTTCATTCCATGGATTATTATAAACCAAAGGATGGCAGACCATGGGTGCATGGCGCTTTCTATGAGCATCCTGAAGAATTTGACAGCAACTTTATCCGATTTGCTCCGGTATGTGATATGCTTATCCATTGTGCCTTTTGGAATCCCCTCGCTGCACCGCTATTCACCAAGGAAGAGATGAAGTCTCCAGCCTTTCATATCAGCGTCATTGCTGATGTTACATGCGACTTGAATGGCAGTATTCCTTCTACCACCATGCCTTCCACAATTGATAATCCCTTTTATGGATATGATCCCGTAACCGGGACTACAGATGGTGCATTTGAAAAGAATACAATTACTGTGATGGCAGTGGATAATCTTCCCTGTGAGCTGCCTCGCGAATCTTCTGATGACTTCGGCAAAAACCTTATAGAAAGGGTGCTTCCTGCATTATTCCAAAATGATGACAAGGGTATAATAGCCCGCGCTACCATTACCAGCAACAGTCATCTGACAAAACAATTTAGTTTCCTTGAAGATTATGTTGCGAGTTAATGAACCACGACTTATCTTTTCACCGCAGATTCTCGGACTGACACAGATTACAGACTAAATAGCATCTTGTTTCTGTGTCAATCCGAGAATCTGCGGTGAAAAGATAAGTTATAACTGATTCAATGGTGGATTATAGAAGAAGTAGGTCCATCCGACCTTCAAAAATCAATGCCCTCCACCCATCTTTTGCAGGTCTACTTTTGACAATTCCTTGTAGTCTGGGGGGATATTAAAAACTAGATCATTAACCTGGTCTGCACTGACAGATTTGACAATAAATTTCATCTTGAGACCTTTTTCATATACCTGGTATTCCATAGGGAATCCATCAAGTTCCTTCAAGCCGCCTTTGATGGCATTGGCATTTTTAGCAACGATATCTTTTGTATAATAAATTATCTGTTTTTCCTTCTCGCCTTCAACAGTTATTTCTGCTTTGTGACAGGTATATCCGCAAATAACTTTGGTTTCATCCAGATATTTTATCGTCATTTTTGGTCTCTTGCCTTCCATTTTTTCCATAGAGTCAGCATTCATTTTAAAAGACATTTTCTGCCCCATCATATCCATCAGCATCGTGAAGATTTTTGATTTATCATCATAAATCGCCTTCATTACTATCATACCCATGTCCATATCTGCCTTCGATTTATTGCCCTTGAAGGTAAGCGTCATTTCTCTAGGCATCATGGCTGCGACTTGAGGATCTATGTCATTATCCGCCATAGTGATGGTATAGACGATTTTCCCCTCACTGATTTTCGATTGTGCCTTAGCACCGGTAATTGCCATTATTAAGGCGACAATTACTATTAAAGATTTCATATACATTTTCATTTTTAAATAATTTATATTTTTTGGTAAGGCGCAAAGATAGTTATCTTTTTGTAAATTTAATTTTTATAAAGCGAATGATTTAAATCACTGAATGGCTTCCAGTTTGCGAAGGATTCACGGATAAGCCAGATTAGGCAATACCTTGAATTCTTTAATGACAAAAGTGCATTGCTTTTTCTTCTTTTGATAAGTAATCAAGGCAGCCCCCTTAAATTCTTTCTTCGGTGCAGCCTTGATGGCAGCACTGTCAACTTTTGGAATATTATTATTAAAATAAGGATGTGGCGCATCGTCATGGCTCTCTCGAACAGTAAAACTGAAGACGTAAATATGCTTCAGACTGTCATATTTTTTGGTATTGAGAGGATAGGGTCTGACCGAAAAATCAAGAGGATAATAATTTCCATTTATCCATGCGGTGTCAGGATTGAATTTATCCGACTTCGTTTCAATCTGAATGACATAATTGATTCCATACCTGCAACAGACGCCACCAGCCCAATGTTGTGAAGTGGCTTTGATTAATTTAAAATCCTGGGAGAAGCAGTGAATAGTGAATAGTGAACAATGAATAGTAAGGATAATGATGATTAATTTTTTCATGTGGAATTTTTATTCGATGATAAACTTTCCTCTGGCGACACTGTTGGTTTCGCTTTGAATAATTTGATAAAAATACATCCCCGCAGCCATTCCTTTCATATCAATGGAGACAGTTTTAGTATTCCCAATAACAGATTTTATTTCTTGTCCCAAGAGATTATAAATCTTCAAAGTTAAAGGGACGGGATTACAAATCCCGACCAGCGTGGCATTCCAAAAATTTAGGGCGAATGTAGCAACATCATTAACCGGATTTGGAAAAACAGATACCTCAAATGCTTGATTGGTAATATCCAGAATGCCAGTAGTAGCAGGCATTTCCAATAGGTCTCCATAAGGATTTGCACCATCTTGAGTATTAAAAATATGAAGCACCGTGCAGGAGTCATTCGCAATATCAAAACCAAAAATTACACCCGCACTATCGGGTCCATTGTCTATCGTGTCATGCCCGCATTTGTATGCCATCGAATACATAAATCCATCTGATGCCTGGATGACATTGCTGTAAGATCTTCCAAAAGTCTTAATGCCAAAATTAAGAACATCTACATGCAATCCCGCGAGATTTTGCTTGAATAATGAACCGGTATTGAAGCCATTTGGATTTGCAATATTAAAGCCATAAAGCTTCGTATCATTTGCCTGCACAAGGCTGTTATAGGGGAATGCACCATTCAGCCCATGAAAAGTAAAGACCAATCCATAAGAGCTGTTTAAGGGATTGATGGTAAATATCAAGCCTCGACTCGAATCGCCACCGCCATAAGTCATCCCATACAGATTTCCATCATCAGCCTGAACCACATTCCCGCGAGGGTTGGCACCATTGGTACCGGTGAAGTCAAGAAGTTTGGCATAAGTATTTGTGGAAGGATCCAAACTAAAAATAACCCCCGAACTATCGGTTCCGCCCAGAGGAGTCATGCCATACAATATTCCTAATGAATTGGGATAATTAGTGTTGGTGCCAAGGTAAAGACTGCCCGATGGAAATTGACCATCAAGCCCGCCGAAATGATGAACCACGCTATATTGATTCGTCGAAAGATTAAACATAAAGATGACTCCTTTTTTGTATAAACCTCCTGAATTTGCCAATCCATAAAGAATATTATTGCCCGCATAAGTAAGGCTTCCCGAGGGCCATTTCCCACTCAAGGTATCAAGATTATATTTGATGGTGTCGAAGTTATAAAGGACGGTATAGATATTATAATTCGGATCGAATTGAAAAATAACGCCGCCGTTTTTAGTGCCGCCGCTATCCGTCATGCCATAAAGTTCGCCATTCACATTAATCAGATTTCCCTTCGGATAATTACCCGTCGCTTTGCTGAAAGTGTGCATATCCTGGAATCCTGTACCATCATTAAATATCCTGAAAATAACGCCGGAAGTATCAGCCCCGCCCTTAAATGTCATTCCCCATAATTGGAAAATCTGGGCGAAACAGTTAACGTTCAATAGCAAACAAAGGGTACCGATTAGCAGTAATTGTTTCTTTATAATAATATTCATTTCAACAAATTTAGGATGCAAAAATATGAAATTTCTGATTGAACGATCCCTGAAATCATTGTGTCTAAAGGTTTAATTACATCCGTTAATGTCCTGACGACGTACGTTCAAGGTTCCTACGACGTACGTAAAGGTTCCGACGACGTCTGTTAAGGTTTGGAAGACGTGCGTAAAGGTTGTGACGACATCCGTTAAGGTTCCGACGACGTCCATTAAGGTTATGACGACGTGCGTAAAGGTTCCGACGACGTCCGTTAAGGTTTGGAAGACGTGCGTAAAGGTTGTGACGACATGTGTAAAGGTTCCGACGACGTGCATAAAGGTTTGGAAGACGTGTGTAAAGGTTTGGAAGGCGTATGTTAAGGATACGACGACATCAGTTAAGGTTGTGACGACGTGTGTCATGGTTGTGACGAGGCGCGTAAAGGTTTGGAAGACGTATTTTAAGGTTTGAAAGGCGTGTGAGAAGGTAGTGTTACCTTATTTAAAGGTCGCGCTTCCCCTCAAATACCTAATTTTACCCCCTCAAAGAAAATAATATGACTCCTATTATTATATACAACATTAAATCCTTAGTAGGCATCCTTGAAACCCCTGTCAGGTTATTGAAGGGAACTGAAATGGGTGTTTTGAACTGCATTGACAATGCTTTTTTGATCCTGAAGGACGAAAAGATTTTTAATTATGGAAGGATGGAAGACTTTCAGGAAGTTCCTCAAGATATTAAAGAAAATAGCATTGAAATAGATGCTACGGGAAAGATGGTCTTACCTTCCTATTGCGATTCTCATACCCATCTTGTTTATGCAGCAAGTCGCGAGGAAGAATTTGTAGGCAGAATAAAAGGGCTTTCATATCAGGATATAGCAGCCAAAGGAGGAGGGATATTGAACTCGGCAAAGAAATTAGAATCAGCAACTGAAGCGGAATTGTATGATTCTGCCTGGAAGAGATTGGAAGGAATAATAAGAACCGGAACTGGAGCAGTTGAAATTAAAAGCGGGTACGGTTTATCTTTGGAATCAGAATTAAAAATGCTAAGGGTAATTAAGAAATTAAAAGCTGATTCTCCGCTAACCATCAAGGCTACATTCCTTGGTGCACATGCCATTCCGGCAAATTACAAGAATAATAAAGCAGGATATATTCGATTACTAATGGATGAAATGATGCCCGCAATAGCTCATGAAGGTTTAGCTGATTACTGTGATGTCTTCTGCGAAGAAAATTACTTTACAAAAGAAGAAACTATCCTGATTTTAAATGCTGGAAAAGAGCATGGAATGAAACCAAAAGTACATGCCGAGCAGCTAAGTCATTCGGGAGGTATAGAGGCTGGTGTTGCCTGCAATGCAATCAGTGTTGATCATGCGGAATTCGCTAATGAAAATGATATTTATTTATTAAAAGATTCCTCAACAATGCCTACAATATTACCTGGTGCTGCTTTCTTTTTAGGCTTACAAGATCCTCCAGCCCGCCAAATGATTAATGCTGGCTTGCCCCTTGCTATTGCATCAGATTATAACCCTGGTTCTTCTCCATCAGGCAATATGAATATAATGCTTTCGATAGCCAGCATTCAATATAAAATGAATCCTGAAGAAGTAATCAATGCGGCTACAATTAACTCTGCTTATGCAATGGATTTAAGCCAAACTCATGGAAGTATCACCAAAGGAAAAGTAGCAAATATGTTTATCACAAAAGAAATTCCTTCTTATGCTTTTATCCCTTATTCATTTGGAATAAACTTGATAGAAACTGCAATCCTTAATGGTAAAATTATAACTAAGAATTATTAATTGCTAAAAATTATTAATTCATAATTACTAATTATCCCGCTCTACCCAATCACCGTTTTCCTTTATCAGATCAATCAGGGCATCAACGGCTAAATCGCTGTCAATACTGCGCTGAACGACTTCCTTGCCTTTATAAAGAGTTACCTTTCCTTTGCCCACGCCGACGTATCCGTAATCGGCATCAGCCATCTCGCCGGGACCATTGACGATGCAGCCCATGATGCCTATCTTCAAGCCCTTGAGGTGATCAGTTCTCCGACGAATCCTCTCGGTAGTTTCCTGCAAATCAAACAAGGTCCGACCACATGATGGGCAAGAGATATATTCTGTCTTGGAAATGCGATTCCTGGTAGCTTGCAGGATGCCAAAAGCCGTGTTATTAACCAATAAATCGTGTATATTGAGGTTCGGCTTGATAACCATTTTATCAGCCTTTCGCTGTTCAAGAATCGTATTGCCGAAATCAGGTTTGGTATGTTCAGTTTTGGAACTTTTATTACTCTCTTGCGTGATGCTAATATTAGTAAATAACACCCCATCGCCGAAACCATCCAGCAAGAGTGCGCCGGCATCTGTGGAAGCATAGATTTGGAAGGATTGCTCATCAAGATTTTCATAAGTCCGCTGAATAACAACAGGGCAATGGATGTGCAATTCCTCTAATTTAAGAAACATACTTCGTTGCTCTGCCATACCATGATTGTTAGCGGTGTCTATAATTAAAACCACTGTCGGATCTTGCTTTATTTTATTCAATATTTTCTGAACAAGGTCAGTTGGCTTCACCATCAGGAAGTTCATTATGTCAGACTTCTCGCATTCATCATCCATGTAATCATATTTGTTGAACATGGGGAATGATTTGGTCTTATCCTCCTGCTCTTCCCAACGATCATCACATCGAATAAGACGAAGCGTTCCGGGTATTTCAAAACTTATTTCCTTATCGCCAAGGTAAATGAAATCAGCAGCACAGTCAGAGATATTCCACTTATCCAATTCAAAAATATAAGTGTAGCCAAGTTCCTTTAAGTCAGAGTAGGTAACACCTTTGGCACTTTTGTCAATGATAACTCGCGGAACATTTTTGCCACCAAGAGTAGTTACCTGGATGGACTCACGCTTGTTATAAATATAAGGGTCAAATTTGATGGCTTCGAAATTTATATTGCGAATTTCTTTATGAATTCTGCCATGATTATAACGATCAACCAAAGTCTTGGCAACAGGTATTTCAAATTCAGGGTCTTCGGTGAGCGAAACGCGGATGGTATCACCAATTCCATCCTCCAGAAGAGTACCTATTCCCACCGAAGATTTGATTCTTCCATCCTCGCCTTCACCAGCTTCCGTAACGCCGAGATGGAGCGGATAATTCATACCGCTTTCCTTCATCTTATGAATCAAAAGACGATATGCCTGCACCATAACTTGAGGATTACTGCTCTTCATGGAAAGAACAATTTCATGGTAATTCAATTCCTCACATATCCTGACGAATTCGAGCGCGGATTCAACCATACCAAAGGGAGTATCACCATAGCGACTCATGATTCTGTCGGAAAGGGAGCCATGATTTGTGCCGATACGCATGGCAGTGCCATACTCCTTGCATATCTTGACAAGGGGCGTGAAACGATTACGAATTCTTTCTATCTCTTCGACATATTCGGCATCAGTATATTCAAGTGTCTGGAACTTTTTCTTATCAACATAATTGCCCGGATTGATACGAACCTTCTCTACGATCCTTGCGGCAAGCTCCGCAGCATTAGGAGTGAAGTGAATGTCAGCAATCAAGGGCGTTGTATAACCTCTCTTACGCAGTTCGTCCTTGATCTCTTTCAAGTTCTGGGCTTCATTGATACTTGGGGCGGTAATACGGACATATTCGCAGCCTGCCTTAATCATTCTGATACTCTGCTCGACGGTGGCTTTGGTATCCATAGTATCCGTGGTCGTCATACTCTGCACACGAATAGTATTCTCCCCGCCTAATGGCAGATTCCCTATCTTTACCTCTCTCGTTTCCCATCTTGAATAGCGGGTAAGGCTGTTACAATAATCAAATTTATTCTCTTTATCCATGAATGCAAAATTAGAAAAAGACTGGTTAAACAATTTGTGCAATTTATTTCGATTTTTTTATCTTTGCAATCTCATGTAATAATATTAAACATTTTTTCATTAAAAAGAATTATGGATACAAAAGAAATTGAAGCCCTTATTAAGCTGCTTGATGATACAGATCCTGAGATAACAAGTCTTGTTCAGGAGAAGATTTTATCTTATGGTGCTACTATCATTCCTTTTCTTGAGAATGCCTGGGAGAACGCTTTTGAACCTGTCTTGCAACACAATATCGAAGAGGTTATTCATAAAATACAATTTCAAAATCTTAAAAATGATTTAAAAATATGGAGTCTTCAGGATAACAATGACCTTCTGAAAGGTGCTATTCTCGTGGCTCGATATCAATATCCTGACCTTGATGAGGTTAAGATTAAGGAGCAATTAGCTGAGATTCACAGGGATGCCTGGATAGAGATGAATGACCATCTTACAGCTATGGAAAAGGTGCGGATATTGAATCATATTTTCTTTGATGTGAATGGGTTCAGTGGCAATACCAGCAATTATCATGCTCCTCAAAACTC
>Ga0206816_1010_pt1 | contig 56751 bp, 52 predicted proteins | sample Alteio_BWOrgCont_88_FD_152866 | JGI IMG/M metagenome (GOLD analysis project Ga0206816, IMG submission 152866) | Enriched cells from forest soil in Barre Woods Harvard Forest LTER site, Petersham, Massachusetts, United States -... | ecosystem: Environmental > Terrestrial > Soil > Temperate forest >... | reverse complement strand
AACTCACTGCCACTAACGCTGCAGTTTCTGTGCGTAAAATGCGTGGGCCTAATAATAGCGGTTGAAAATTAGATTGCTGTGCTTGATGCAGTTCACTGGAGTCAAACCCGCCTTCAGGACCGACTAATAACGCGCATTCTGTCAAAGTATCGGTAAGAGCATTTAGATTGTGATCCGCGCGATGCGAGAGGATAAATTTTTTTTCACTCGCACAATGTGCAATAAAATGCGCAAAATTACAAGGCAGATGTATCGTCGTGATTTGATTCCGTCCACATTGCTCCGCGGCGCTAATGGCCACTTGTTGCCAATGTAAAACACGCTTTTCTAAACGTGTTTGATCTAATTTCACATTACAACGTAGGGTAAATAGCGGCGTAATCTCATGCACCCCCAACTCCACCGCTTTTTGAATAATTAAATCCATTTTCTCGCCGCGCGCTATGCCTTGAGCCAGATGAATTTTTAAAGGCGATTCACGATTCTGAAATATTTTTTCTTTAATATTAACCACGGCCGTGCGCTTATCGTATAAAACTAATTCCCCATGATATTCAAAATTATCGCCATTAAATAAAATCACGGGTGCACCGGTTGCAAGCCGTAACACCGTCACCACATGCTGCATCGCTTGCAGGTTAAGTTGCACATTTTTTGCTAGGGGCGTATTTTGGTAAATTCTTGGGATTTGCATAAGTTTAGGTATTTAACAGTTCTTGATGCTGCATATAATACTCTAGTGCATGCTTAATGTAAGCATTAATAGATAAGTCATTTTGAGCTGCAATTGCAGCAATACTTCGATGTAAAGATTTGCCTAATCTTACATTTAAACTGCCTTTAAAAGGTTCTTCGGGTAGGGTGCCTAATTGTGTACAGGTATTAAGATAGTCCTCTACGGCTTCATGAAAAGCATCGCGCAATGCTTTGGCCTCGGTGGCTTCAAATGTGACCAGTGCACGAATGAATTCGATTTTTCCATAAAAGGTCAAGGCTTCTTCATCAAAACTGATGGACCCAGAGTAACCTTTATACATCATCATTGCTTTCATAATATTCCCTCCGCCGATAACATTGTCAGTATTTCTCTTAATTGATAGTGTTTTAATATTTTTGTAGGGTGTGGCTTATGTAACATGATAGGTGGATATTCAGAATGTACAAACCGTACCCGAGATCCACTTGTTTTTCCTGCTTGGAATGCTTGGTAGCCCAATATTTTCAATAAAGCGGATAATTCATCCCAAGTGAAATTCTTAGGTAAAGATTGAAAACGATTAACAGTTTGTCCTTTTGACTCATAAATAAAGCTTAGCAAAGTAACAGGATTTTTGCAACTGTTTTTAGTCGCTTAGCCGCGGTTTTATAAAGACTTGGATCGATGACCTATTACCAAAAAAAATAAAGGTCAACCTTGCAAAAAGCCACTTGTATTCTTTTTTAGGCTAGAGTTAGTATGCTTTATGGGCCTCTTACAAATTGATGCGGGGTAAATAATGGCTGGTGAATTTTTTGTGACAATACAAGAAGATATAGAAAAACGTAAAGCGGCCATTTCTGCCCTTCATCTGCATCTAGTCATTTTAAAACAACAGAGAGTGCCTGAGGGGAGCCCTGTAGCTGAAATCACTACATTTGAAACAGACTCTTTGGCATTTTGCAGGGATAATGCTATTAAAGCAGACATCGAGGCAATTGAGGGGTGGAATTCTTCTGGTGTGATAATTGCTTTAAAGGCAATGGCAACAGATGCAGGAAAAGAAGAAAAGACAAAAAAAACTCAAGCGATTGCAGAAAAAGCACAAAAAAATAAAGAGCGCTTCGAAGCGCTTAGTAAAAACGCACGAGCAATAATAGATGACAAAATGCCAATTTGTGCGGATAAAGAGATTTTGACAGCATCCATTAGCAGCTGGTTCTCCTTGAGTGAAAAATTTTATAACCTTGGTTATAAACCTGCAATAGCCAATGAATTTTTAACGGATGCGATGTACGACATACGCATGCTAAAAAGTACCACTGCAGAAAAAAATGATAATACCAGTATTAAAGAGCTAGAACTTATATTTGCAAAAAAGCGCGAATTGTATTGTGCATTACATGACTGTGACCGTGTACCTGATAATATTGACAGTAACCTTGAAATTTTAGAGGGCTATGTTATCAATCAACTGGGTACTAACCTAATGTACTATTAAGATTTAGCCCCATCATTAATAGCATCATGGGTAACACGGAGCAGTAACGAAATTTCATCTGCCGTAATCACATAGGGCGGCATAAAATAAACCGTATTTGCTATCGGTCTTATTAACATTTCATGCGCGATAGCGTACTGATAAATTTTTAAACCACGGCGCTCGTTTGCAAGATACGCAAGACCTTTACTGTCCACCAGATCAAACGCTGCGATTAAGCCTAGTTGCCGAATATTACTCACGTGCGGATGATCGCGTAGATTTTCTAGCGCTGTTGCCAAATGCGCGCTTAAGTGTGAATTTTTTTCTAAACTATTTTCTTCTGCAAAAATATCCAGCGTGGCCAGCGCTGCGCTCACTGCTAGCGGATTACCCGTATAACTGTGTGAATGCAAAAAACCTTTTCCGGACTCATACGTATCATAAAATTCCTGATAAATGGATTCGCGCGTTAAGATGCACGAAAGTGGCAAATACCCTCCGGTTAATCCTTTTGATAAACACATGAAATCAGGCGTTACCTCTGCATGCTCACAGGCAAACATTTTTCCGGTGCGGCCAAAGCCTACCGCTATTTCATCTGCAATCAAATGAATGTGATAGCGATCACAGGCTGCATGTAATAATTTTAAATAATGCGCATCGTAAATATTCATATGCCCTGCGCATTGCACCATAGGCTCTACGATGAGCCCACAAATAGTCTCGTGTTCTGCGTTGAGAATTTTTTCCGCTTGCGCAAAAATGCGCGTTGCGTGTTGTTTAGCACTTTCTCCCTGAATTTTATTTAAAGGATGCGGCACAGGGATGCGGACCACTTCCGGCAATAATGGTGCAAATGTTTTTTTGTATAAACCTAAATCCCCGACAGCAAGTGCGCCTAAGGTTTCACCGTGATACCCATTTTCTAAATGGGCAAATTTTATTTTTTTCGTCAGTCCCTTATTTTGCCAATATTGAAAACTCATTTTTAAGGCAACTTCGACGGCGCTAGATCCATTATCGGCATAAAAACAGCGATCTAATTGGGTCAGTTGTGTTAAGCGTTCCGCCAGGATAATTGCGCCTTCATGCGAGAACCCTGCAAAAATCACCTGCTCTAATTTTTCTAATTGGGCTTTAATCGCAGCGTTTATTTTCGGATTAGCATGACCAAATAAATTTACCCACCAGGAACTGATGGCATCTAAATAACGCCGGCCTTCATAATCATAAAGCCAGACGCCTTTTGCATGTTTAATGGGGATCAGCGGCAGACTTTCATGATCTTTCATTTGCGTGCACGGATGCCAAAGTACGTTCAAGTCACGTTGCGCTAAGGTTAATTGGGACATAATGCTTCCCCTGGAATTAAGGATAATAAAAATTCAGTAATCGGTAGACACATAATATCTGCTTTTTTCATCCGTGGTGAAGCATGCGATAAAAATATACATTGGCACTCGGGATAATCTTGTTTAAACAGTTGTAAGCCCTGGAGATCTTGTGATTTAATTAGGGTCGAATTTTTTACTTCTATGGCATAAAAACCGATTTCACCATAAATAATAAAATCAACTTCTACCCCAGTACGCGTACGCCAAAAATACAAATTGCCTTTTTGCGAGGAATAATCAAGATAAGCGCGCAAGTGCTGTGCAACAAGCGTCTCTAGAGCGAGTCCATTGATTGCTGCAGTATCCTCTAGCGGACCTCTTGGACGCAGGGATTGAAATACACCGACATCAAAATAATAAAATTTAGGATGACTCGTGAGTGTGCGTTTGGCGCGTTTTGTAAAAATAGGAATTTTGAAGCTTAAGAGTAAATCTTCTAGAATTTGAATATAGTTTTCAACTGTTTTATTGCTTACATAACAATCACGCGCAATATTGGCACAGTTAATTACGGAAGCTTGCGAAAAACTCATCGCTTCTAAAAAACGACCAAAGCTTTCAATATTACGAACTATCCCTTCCATTTGGACTTCTTGTTGCATATAAAGTGCAATATAAGTTTTTAAATCTTGAGCGGGATCATTAGATCCTAGTATTAAGGGCAGCATGCCCAATTTAATATTATTTTCCAAATTAAAATAACCTTTAATTTCAGCCGCCATAAACGGATGCAAGTGTTTTAATTGGGCGCGACCGCCGAGCAAATCAACCCCTTCTTTTTTTAATTTCCTGGCACTTGATCCGGTCAAAATAAATTGCCACTCGTGCTTCATTTCAATCAAATGATGAACAACGCTCAGCAATCCAGGCGCTTTTTGTACCTCATCAATGATAAAGACCTGACCAGGGGAGTAAGCCTTGACTATTTCTCCCAGACGCTCAGGAAAAGCCGATAATTCTCGGTATACATCGGGTAATAGCAAATCCAAGGTGACGGCCCCAGGATATAACTCTTTGATTAATGTAGATTTTCCTGTCCCTCTGGGACCAAATAGAAAATAACTTTTAGGAATGGTTTTGAAAAAGCGAGTGATTATTTCCATGGAGTAGTACTTTATTGAATTTGTAATTCAATAAATCATAGCAAAATTGAATTTAAGATTCAATATTTCATCCCTTTAAGGTTTTATCAATAGCTTCCCACGTAAAATCCGGATCATCTCGACCAAAATGGCCATACGAAGCGGTTTTTTGGTAGATGGGACGCAAGAGATTAAGCGTTTCAATAATGCCGCTAGGTGTTAAATCAAAATGCTTGACGACTAGCGCGGTGAGTTCATGATCAGGGATAACCCCCGTGCCAAAAGTATTTAAGGTAATGGATATAGGCTCGGCGATGCCTATGGCATAGGCGATTTGAATTTCACAGCGTTTCGCAAGACCCGCGGCCACAATATTTTTAGCCACATAACGCGCGGCATAGGCGCCGGATCGGTCGACTTTAGTCGGATCTTTACCGGAAAAACACCCGCCCCCATGCCGGGCCATGCCGCCATAACTATCGACGATAATTTTTCGTCCCGTTAAGCCGCAATCCCCCATAGGCCCGCCGATCACAAAACGTCCGGTAGGATTAATAAAATATTGGGTTTTTTCTAGCCATGCTGCAGGGAACAAGGGTTTGATGATTTCATCAATCACCGCTTCTTTTAATTGCGCGTAATCGATATCCGGATCATGTTGGGTGGATAAAACGATAGCACCTACATGGCTGGGTTGATTATTTTCATAATGAACGGTGACCTGCGCTTTTGCATCGGGGCGTAGCCATCGGAGCGTACCGTTTTTGCGTAATTGGGCTTGCCGCTGCATCAAGCGGTGCGCGTAAGTAATGGGTGCGGGCATCAGTACATCGGTTTCATCACTGGCATAGCCAAACATCATGCCTTGATCGCCTGCGCCTAATTCGTGCTCCTTAGTTTCATCCACGCCGCGTGCGATGTCTGGCGATTGTTTGCCTATCGCAGTTAATACCGCGCAGGAGTCGCCATCAAAACCTAAGCCTATTGAGTTATAGCCAATATCATTAATCACTTTACGCGCAATGGCTTCGATATCTACCCAAGCATGGGTTGAGATTTCCCCACCGACTAATACCATGCCTGTTTTAACCATGACTTCACAGGCGACCCGCGCTTTAGGGTCTTGCTCAAGTAATGCATCTAACACGGCATCGGAGATTTGGTCAGCAATTTTATCAGGATGACCTTCAGAAACAGATTCTGAGGTAAAAAGAGACTGAGTTAGCATATTCTTCATAGACTGTTTAATTAGGGTCGTTTATCATACCATATCTTTTAATAGGATAAGAGAGCTATGGCACTGACCTATACCCCCGTGTGTGATTTCAATATTCCCGCACCACATTTTGAATTAACCGATCCGCAAGGCAAGTTATATAGCCTCGAGGATTGCCGTGGGCCGCAGGGCTTGTTGGTGATGTTTATTTGTAATCACTGTCCGTATGTGAAAGCGATATTACCCGTATTGATTGCAGATACCCGGACTTTAATTCATGATGGCATCGGGTGTGTGGCGATTATGCCTAATGATTATCAAGCTTATTCCGACGATGCGCCCGAGGCGATGCTACGGATTGCGAAAAAATATGATTTTCCTTTTCCTTATTTAATTGATGAACGACAAAGTGTCGCTAAAGCGTTCGGTGCGGTCTGTACCCCGGATTTTTTTGGTTATAACGCACAATTGGCTCTGCAATACCGGGGTCGGTTTGCAGTGAATCAGAGTTTACAGTCGATTAATCCTGCGGATCATGAATTGTTATTGGCGATGCGTGAGGTCGCAAAAACGGGCCAAGGTCCAGAGCTGCAAAAGCCGAGCATGGGATGCTCGATTAAGTGGAGATAGGTGACTTCACTTAACTAAACGTATTATTTTTTCCAGTAATTTCTGGTGCGGGCCTAACTTTAGGTTCTGGAATAGGGACTTCACTAGGTACTGTAAATGATACCGTCGGAGCGATGGTCGCTGACTTGTGCGATATGACTGGGCTTGCTTGGGCACTTGCATTGGCGCTGGCATTTTCCTGCTCACCTAGATACCTAGTCAAGTTTTGCTCGAGTTTGGTTTTAAAATGCTCCGCAATATAAGTGGAAGATTCACTCGGGGTTTTTACTGCACCGCCATGCCCATCAGCCAGAAACATCCAGCCTTCATCACTGATTGTAAACGTCGTATTGTCATTATTAATGTCATAGCCTGTAATAATGTCCGTTAACGCTTCGCCTACCCCTGCAACAGATATTTCTTGACCTGCCAGGTGCTTGTTAATCTCCGTTTCAAACAGCTTAAGCATTTCATCATGCTTATCGGCATCAATTTGATCATAGGTATCTAATTTCTGCAGGTAATCTTCTTCTGATTTAGCGGAGGCTTGATAAGTGGCTTCGGCCTTGGCATAACGATCTTGAAATTGCTGATGATGGGGCGGGGTAAAATCAAACAGACCATCGGATGCGACAATAATAAATCTTTTATCAAGCGTAGGCGTAAACTGCCCTAAAGCGGGCGCATGGGTGATCAGCAAATTTTTTTGAGCCTCAAAGTCACCTAATGCGTGGGTCATTTCCAGCCCAGCGATGCGGCCACGGCCTTGCTCGGTAATATTATTGTAAGTCACCAATTCCTTGATCGTTTTATGGATGCGGTTTTCTTTCAAACGCTGTCTGATTAATTTCAATTCATGACGATTCAGGGTATGTAAGGGGTTCACTAGTTTTAAATGAACCTGGTTGTCCTTGTCTATCGTGGCTTGCAATAACAGTGAATCCCCTACGCTTACCCAGGTTTGTCCTAGGACTGCCACCAAGGTTGAACCTGAGAAGCTCGCCCTAGAATCAATGTCTTCCACACAGGGTTGATTATCTTCATCTAAAAGTAAAGCTTTAGCCAAATCATTATTGGTCTTCACAAGGACGCGTGCGCTTTGTATCGGGGATAGGTGGCTCCATTCCGGCGGGAGCGGGCCGGCATCGGTGTGGTCTTCTTGCAGGGAGCGTGCACCTTTTGCGCGATACGTGTAAGCAGGCATAATATTCCCATAAGTATGAAAGCGAACTTATTATATCACTAAATTATAAGTTTAAGTAGGCTAAATTACAGTATTATGTTTTATCTGGCCAAGCACCAAATACTGCGGAAGCGGGGAATAACTAATCATGGGTAGGCCCTGAAACAGTGAGTAAGCCCTATTGCATTTTAAGACACCTTGTCATACAATGCCTATCTCCTGCATACTTGTACATTGAAGTACAAGCTTAAACCCCGGACGAAAGTTCGGGGTTTTTTTATGGGCAAAATTATCCATTAGGACTTACGAAAAATGCGGCTGTTAGGGTGTTTTTTTGCTCATGGCTGTCGCAAAATCGCCAAAAAACACCTAACAGCCGCATTTTTCGCCGCATTTTTCGTAAGTCCTGTCCATAAAAAAAGGGGCCTAAGCCCCCTTTTTCATTCAATAAACAATTAAATTTTATCTTCTTTATATTCCACATGCTTACGTGCGACAGGGTCGTATTTTTTCAGCAAAAGTTTATCCGGATCACGTTCATTCTTTTTAGTGGTGTAAAAATGACCGGTTCCAGCCGTAGATTTTAAGCGTACTAATTTAGCCATTATCTTTCCCCTTTACAGCATTTTCTAGGGCTGTAATATTTAAGCCTAGCACTTTTTCACCCCGCGCATTGAGATCCAGCAATACTTGCTCGATACCGCGTTTATCAATTGTGCGCAGGCCTTGGGTAGAAATTCTAAGTCTAACAAAGCGTTGCATCGCTTCAACCCAGAATTTATGAATTTTTAAATTCGGTAAAAAACGTCTTTTGGTATGGTTACGTGCGTGTGACACGTTATTTCCCGACATGGCTGTTTTACCTGTAACTTGACAATAAGCGCCCATTTCAATACTCCCATTCATAGAGTGTGGTTTTATATCAAAATTTTAGCATTTACGCAAGGTTTTCTTTAATTAGATGCTGCGGATTCATAGCCAGGACTTACGAAAAATACGCCTGCTAGAGTATTTTTTTGCTTATGGCTGTCGCAAAATCGCCAAAAAATACTCTAACCGCCGTATTTTTCGGAAGTCCTGGCCTACATTAGATTTTGAGAGTGTTCCCATTTGCAACTTAATGATGCTAATATCCCAAAATGAATGAACACGCTTATCCTTATATTGTTCTAGGCGTTACCGGTGGGATAGCCGCCTATAAAACGCCTGAACTGGTTCGTCGGCTCCGTGAGCAGGGGGCACAGGTAGAAGTAGTGCTGACCCGCGCCGCGCGCCGATTTGTTGCGCCTATGGCGTTACAGGCGGTATCTGGCCAACTGGTGCGCAGTAGCTTATGGGATGAAAATGCTGAAGCTGCCATGGGACATATTGAGCTCGCGCGGCGTGCGGATAAAATCCTCATTGCCCCCGCGAGCGCAGATTTTATTGCGCGCTTAGCACTGGGCGCTGCCTCAGATTTACTCACCACACTTTGTTTAGCTACCCGTTCCCCGATTTATATTGCGCCGAGTATGAATACCGCAATGTGGGAAAATGCGGCGACCCAAGACAACATTCAACTTTTGATGCAGCGGGGGATCACCGTTATTCCCCCTGAAATAGGGGCTCAAGCCTGCGGCGAATATGGCGCAGGTCGCTTGCCTGAAATTGAACGATTAGTCCAGCACCTGTGGGCTACAAATACCTTATCGGGTAAACGTGTGCTTATTACTGCAGGACCTACACGCGAAGCGATAGATCCTGTGAGATTCATCAGCAATCACAGCTCAGGGAAAATGGGTTACGCGTTAGCGCAAGCGGCCTTGGCTTTAGGGGCTAAGGTGACCCTGGTGAGTGGCCCCACGCAATTGCCTCCCCCGGTAGGCGCGAATACGCTGCAGGTGGATACAGCGATTGCGATGCACCAGGCCGTGATGGAAAACATTGCTGAACAAGATATTTTTATTGGCACCTCAGCGGTATCAGACTATCGTCCTAAACAAATCAGTCCCCAAAAAATAACGAAAGCGGCTGAGCACATGATGCTTGATTTAGTGCGCAATCCCGATATTTTACTAAGCGTCACGGCATTATCTCACCCGCCTTTTACGGTCGGTTTTGCCGCGCAGACGCATGAGGTGATCACACTAGGCGCGCAAAAACTAAAAGATAAAAAAATGGATATGATTTGTATTAACGATGTGTCTAAAACTGATCAAGGTTTTCACAGCGATTATAATGAAGTAACGCTGCTGAGTAAAACCGGCAGTCTGCACTTGCCCCGTTTACCCAAAACTATTTTGGCACAAAAAATTATGCAACATATAGTGGAGTCTATGCATGAAAAAAATTCAATTAAAAATTCTTGATAAGCGTATCGGTGCGGATTTTCCTTTGCCCACTTACGCGACAATAGGATCCGCAGGTCTTGATTTGCGGGTGTGTTTAGATGAAGCATTTGCCTTGCAGCCTGAGCAAACCACCCTGCTGCCTACGGGTTTAGCCATTCATATCGAAGATCCACAGCTGGCAGCAATTATTTTGCCGCGTTCAGGATTAGGTCACAAACACGGCATAGTGCTGGGTAATTTAGTGGGGTTAATTGATTCAGATTATCAAGGTGAATTAAAGATTTCCTGTTGGAATCGCAGCAAAGAATCGTTTTTAATTAATCCAGGCGATCGCATTGCACAATTAGTATTTGTGCCCGTCATCCAAGTGCAATTTGATACCGTGAGCGAATTTGTCAACTCCGATCGCAACGAAGGTGGCTTTGGCTCAAGTGGACATCAATAACTTTAACCCTGTTCTGTGTCCGCGCGAGATTTTTCGGGCCTATGATATACGCGGCATAGTGGATGAAAATTTAACACCGGCCATTGCGTATACCTTGGGCCTTGCCGTTGGCACGCGCGCGCATCAGGAAAACATGACTCACTTTGTAGTCGCGCGCGATGGTCGGCTTTCAAGCCCTGCATTAACGGATGCGTTGATTCTAGGCTTAACCCGTAGCGGTATGACGGTCACAGATATCGGTGCAGTGCCCAGTGGCGTATTATATTTTGCCTGCCATTATTTAAATATCGGCGCGGGCATCATGGTCACAGGCAGCCATAATCCGAAAGCCTATAATGGTTTTAAAATTTTATTTCATTTTAATGCGCTCAGTGAAAAAGTGTTGCAGCAAATTTATGCGATAAGCGCTGCGCAACATTTTCATTATGGCAGCGGACAGGTGATTAAGCAGGACGTTGGTTTTGCATACCTTGATACGATAGCGCAAAAAATAAATTTAAAACGACCCTTGAAAATAGTGTGTGATGCCGGCGGTGGCATTGCAGGTCCCCTGGCGCTTGCCTTATACGAAAAACTAGGCTGTGAAGTCATACCGCTTTACTGTGAAGTCGATGGTCACTTTTCTCATCATCATCCGAATCCAAGTCAATTAGAGAATCTTCAAGATTTAATTGCAAAAGTTAAAATTACACAAGCGGACTTAGGGCTTGCCTTTGATGGTGATGGCGATCGCTTAGGGGTCGTCACGGCGCAAGGTGAGATCATTTGGCCAGACCGGCAGTTGATGTTATTTGCACAAGATGTGCTGGGTCGCCATCCCGGGGCCACCATTTTATACGATGTAAAATGCTCCCGTCATTTAGCGCAAGTCGTTCAGGCCGCAGGGGGATGCGCACAAATGGTGCGTACCGGACACTCGTTTGTCAAAGCGGCGCTCAAAGAAACCGGTGCTATTTTAGCCGGCGAAATGAGTGGACATGTGTTTTTTACAGAAGATTGGTATGGATTTGACGATGGTTTATATACCGGCGCACGTTTAATGGAATTATTAACGCGCGACGTTCGCACATTAAATCAGATTTGGCAATCCTTACCGAATAGTATTAATACCCCAGAAATTAATATCGAGATTGCTGATGCCGAAAAATTTATCACATTAGAAAAATTATTAGCCAGCGCTAATTTTCTAGATGCCACGCTCATTACGCTAGATGGCGTGCGGGTAGAATTTGCCCAAGGCTGGGGATTGGTGCGCGCCTCCAACACCATGCCGTGTTTAGTGACGCGTTTTGAAGCGGAAACACAACTACATTTAGAGCAGATACAAATGCAAATCGGACTATGGTTATTAAGCATTAAGTCTGATTTACACCTACCATTTTATAAAGGGGACGAGGATGCCGAAATTACTCACACGTAAGTGTTGGGGCAGTTTGTTAATGGTCGCAGGCACAGCCATAGGCGCAGGCATGTTAGCGTTGCCTATGGTCACGAGTGAAATGGGCTTTTTTTATGCCGTAGTGATTTTTGTCAGTTGTTATGCGTTTATGATTATTAATTCATTTTTATTGATCGAGGCGAGTTTCTACAGTCAGAGAAAAGACGCTAATATCGTGACGATAGCAGGCGAGCGCTTAGGGCGCATCGGACAATTTGTGGCGTGGCTCTGTTTTCTAGGTTTATTGTATGCCGTAGCCGCCGCCTATATTTCTGCAGGCGGCGCATTAGTCGGGCGTTTATTACAACAAGTAGCAGGCCAGCAATTCGATGTGTCCTGGGGCATGATTGTCTTTATTGCTTTATTTAGTTTTATTGTCTTATTTGGAATGCGATCGATTGATATCATAAATCGCATATTACTGGTAGGCTTAATAGGTGCGTTTGTTTATCTTTTCTTTAATATTGTACCGCACATCGAACCCAGTCATTTTGTGTTAGGCGAAGTTTCGTATATTTGGGCTGCGATTCCTGTTGTGATTTTGTCCTTTACCTCGAATATTATTATTCCCAGCCTTAAAAATTATTTAAATAATAATATTAAAATGTTAACCCAAGCGGTAATATTTGGCAGCTTGATTCCTTTGTTATTTTATATTCTTTGGCAGTTTGTGATTATGGGCGTATTGCCTATTTATGGGGATCAGGGTTTGATTGCCATCGAGCACAGTGCCTATCCAGTCAATACCTTAACGCAAACCTTGCAATCCTATTTGGGTTTATCACAAGCCGCACAAGCGGTCGGAATATTTTCAATCTGTGCCTTGGCCACTTCTTTTCTTGCCGTGCTGATTAGTTTGGTTGATTTTTTAAAAGATGGGATCCGCGTTAATAAATTGCGCGGAAAAACCGCATATCTGGCTTTAGCCGTAATCCCGCCATTGCTGTTTGCTCTATTTTTTCCTAAAGGATTTTTAATTGCATTAGGTTATGCCGGTATATTCGTGGCCATTTTATACGGTATTTTACCCGCTTTAATGGTGTGGCGTGCACGTTATCATGATCGCTTAACGCCTGAGTTGCGGGTATTTGGCGGCAAGCCATTATTGTGTGTGATTTTAATCGCATCCGTTGCGATTATTTTATTTCAATTGGCGGCATCGGTGGGCTTGTTACCCATATGATAGGGTGAGGCCCATAAATGGGAATGATATTTTTGTCATTCTGCTAACGTCCAGATGTGTTGCATGTCTATGACATGATCTCCATGATATTATTCCTTTACAGGTCAAAATATCATGATATAATTACCTCTATGGAAATTAAAAATCGATTATTAAATATTGACTTACCCAAGGGCAAGTCTGCTTTTCTGTGGGGGCCTCGGCAAGTAGGTAAAAGCTATTGGATCCGTAGCCATTTGCCTCAAGCTATCGTCATTGATTTTCTTAAAACTGACATATTTGCTGATTATATTAGCCGCCCCAGTTTATTACGTGAGCGTTACGCGGATACCAAGCAAATCATCGTTATTGATGAAGTGCAAAAAATACCTGATATCCTTGATGAAGTGCATTGGCTGATTGAAAATAAACACTGCGCTTTTTTACTTACCGGCTCAAGTGCACGCAAATTACGTCATGGTCATGCTAATTTATTGGGTGGACGTGCCTGGCGTTATACCATGACACCTCTTTGCAGCAGAGAAATTGATGATATGGTTTTAGATACAGTGCTGATTTCTGGATTATTGCCTGCTTTTATTCAGAGCCCAGAGCCCAAACAAGAACTGCGTTCATATGTCGCAGATTATTTAAAAGAAGAAATTGCTGCAGAAGCTATTGTACAAAATATTCCTGCATTCGCAGATTTTCTACGAATTGCAGCCATTACTTCAGGAGAATTACTAAATTATACTAATATTGCAAGCGAATGCGGCGTTAGTGCAAAAGTAATCAGAAGTTATTTTCAAATATTGGAAGATACATTATTAGGATTTAGACTGCAGCCCTGGAGAAAAGCAATTGATCGACGCTTAATTGAAACTGAAAAATTTTATTTATTTGATATCGGGGTAACGAACTATTTAGCAAATCGCACCCCGGGTTACGGCACACCCGAATATGGAAAAAGTTTTGAACATTTCATTTTAATGGAATTTCGTGCGTATCAAGCTTATCGCAATCCAGAATTGCCCATTTATTATTGGCGTACTCATTCAGGTATCGAAGTGGATTTTATTTTAGGTCAAATGGAAATTGCTATTGAAATTAAAACATCCAAACGAATTGTTGAAGGTCATTTAAAAGGACTTAAGGCTTTGCAAGAAGAAAATAAAGTAAAGCGCGCGATACTCGTATCTTTTGAAACCGAACCTAAAATCCTAAATGGTATTGAATGCCTACATTGGACTGATTTTTTGGCTCAATTATGGGAGGGGGCGATAATCTAATTCCATCTATAACACATTGATTTTTATATAGAATGTATTTTTGTCTGTTATTGTGTGAAAAGCTAAAAAGGTGTGGTGCAATTGGTGCAATTGTTATATAATTGGTGCAATTGGTGCAATTAAGGTTGAAAATGAAGCCTACATATCCAGAAAGAGAATCCAAAACGTTAGAGTTTAAATCACAATTACCTGATTTTTTACGTTTAGTTAAAACTTGTGTAGCTTTTGCAAATGGAATAGGTGGGAAAATTATTATTGGAGTTGAGGATAAGACACGAGAAATCCTCGGCATTAATGATGACATACGTAATCGCATCTATGATGAGTTTCCTAATAGTGTCTATGATGCCACAAGCCCTTCATTGCTCATTGAAATTTATGAAAAGACATTTGATGTCTTGAGCGTGATGATTATTGATGTACCTAGCAGTATAAAAAAACCTGTATTTATTAAGAGTGAAGGTATTCCATCAGGCGTTTATTTGCGAGCGGGATCAAATACTCGAAGAGCGACCAGCGAATACATTGAAGAATTAATGCGGGAAAATAAGCGCATGCATTATGATGAAGAAAATATACCCGTTGGGGTAGACATTTTGTCACCTGTAGCGCTTGGACAATTATATAAAAATATTGATATGAGACAGTTACAAGCAGAAAAAATTGTAAATACTTCGAGTATCAATTCAAAACATTATTTTCCAACGGTAACAGGAGTTTTAGCTTTCTGTGAAACTCCAGATGATTATATTCCAGAAGCAATAATTATTTGCACTCGTTTTTTAGGAAAAGATGGGCGTGATATTATTCAGAGCGAAGAAATCAGGGGGACCATTGAAAATCAGATCGAGGTTAGTTTTCGTCTTGTAAAATCTTGGATGCTACGAGATTATTTGCTTGTTGGAGTAAAATTATCCGGAACCTTGTTGATCCCTGAAATTGCGATACGTGAGGCTATTATCAATGCAATCATTCATCGAAAATACTGGATCCCTGGCGCAGTGAAAATTGCACTTTATGATGATCGCTTAGAAATCTTTAGTCCAGGAGGATTCCCAGGTCTTGTAGATATTAATAATTTAGGTGATGGAACGACTTATCTACGTAATCCGAATCTGGCTCGTGTTGCTAGGCGTTTGGGACTAGTGGAGAAATTAGGCACAGGGATCCGAATGATCCTAGAAAGTTGTAAAAAAGCAAATATTAGTGAACCTCAATTTATTGAAAATGCGGATAGCGTTAAAGTTATTTTTCGTTTTCTTCCTGCAGCAGAAGAAAATCAAGATGAGCATGCAAAAATATTAGCGCTATTTGCTTTTAAAAATGAAGTTTCTATCAGTGATGTTGAAGATTTTATGGGTGTATCTAGAAATACTGCTACAAGAAAATTAAATCAATTAATTAAATCAGGAAAAATTACGCGAGTGGGGCAAGGTCCCTCTGTCAGATATCATCTTAATAAGAGTAATTCTTAACCAGGAAAATCAAAAAAACTGCCATGGGCTGTTCAGATGATGAAATTAACGTATATAATTGTTTACAAAGCAAGCATTGTTAAACCTAATAAACTCGCACATACAAAACCTACCGTAAAACTGTTGTAATACATTTTTTTAGTAGTCTTGCGCGCATTTAACTGTTGATTAAATTGTTCCAAAGTTTGTGAGGCAAGACCTGGCAAGCGTATCAATTGATCCATCCAAAGTGGCGCATCGCGTAATTGATTGCACAGGCGCTTAGCAAATGATCGTTTTCGCGACCATTTTTTTAAAATCGGTTTGGCGCTCTGCCAAATATCAATATTGGGATCAAGGAAACGTGCCAGGCCTTCGACATTCATCAAGGTTTTTTGCAATAAAATCATTTGCGGTAAAATTTCCATATCAAAAGCACGCGCAGTATTGAGTAATCCTAAAAATAATTCAGCAAAGGAAATTTCATGGGGCGCGCGTGCGAAGATCGGCTCGCACACGGTGCGTATGGCTGCCGCAAAAGCATCAGCTCGCGTATGGGCCGGCACCCAGCCGCTTGCGATATGTAATTGTGCGACGCGATCATAATCTTGTTGAAAAAAAGCGCCTAAATTTTCGGCTAAATAGCGTTGATCTTGCACGGGCAAGGTTCCCATAATGCCAAAATCGACCAAGATATATTTTAGTTCATTGTCAATTTTTTCGATAAAGATATTGCCGGGATGCATATCGGCATGAAAAAAATTATGCTCGAATACCGCGGTAAAAAATAATTCCAACGTGCGCTCTGCAAGCACGCTTAAATCGATATCTAAATTTTTAAGGCGTTCCTTGTCGCTTACCCGTATCGCATGAATGCGCTCAAATACGGCAATATTTTTTCGCGCATACGGCCAGTACACGTTGGGGATCACCACATAGTCCAAACTTTGCATATTACGTTTGAGTTGCGAGGCATTTGCAACTTCAGCCTGCAAATCCAGCTCTTTTGCAGTTATAAGTTTAAATTCGTTAACAACATTTTGAATATTTAACTTTTTTAATGTAGGGGAGATTAAAGTTAACATGCATGCAAGCATGGCCAATAATTGAATATCTTGCTTAACGTGTTTTTCAATATCTGGACGTAACAATTTAACCACGACTTCATCCCCATTGGCTAAACGCGTGCCGTGCACTTGCGCAATGGATGCACTGCCAATAGGGATATCTTCAAAGTGTTGTAATAATTCATCGGCCTTATTGCCTAAAGTTTCTTTGATCATCTTGCGTGCTACTGCACTTGAAAAAGGCGGCACTTGATCTTGTAATTGCGCTAATTCATCGGCAATATCCGGGGGAAGTAAATCACGTCGGGTCGAGAGCATTTGGCCAAATTTGATATACAGCGGTCCTGCTTCGAGTAAAGCTTTGCGTAAACGTTCACCGCGGGTGAGGTGTTGATAATGGCGACGATAAGGGTTTAAATAAGCCAGCGCAGGTAGGGTTGATTTATTGTTTGCTTTTCGCAGCAGATCAAATAAGCCATAACGCAATACGATGGGAGATAAAGAAAATAATCGAATTATTGCTATCATGGTGATACTCTTAGCTTTAATAAATTAATCCGAACCGCCAAACGATCACACTGCGTGCGCAAGTGCGCAACATTATCGATAAATTCAGCGATGGAGGCTTTCGGTGCAATTAACATTTGTTCATCGACCAAATAATCTGCGCTATTTTGCAGCAGCGCTTGCGCGATGGTTTGTGCATAGCGCTGTGCACGACGCAATAGTTGCGCAAGCGCATGGCCTGCCACATCGCCTAAAACGTCCGTGACGGCCTCTTCCCAATCAGGAGAAAAGCCTTGAATGATCTGCCCTAAACGCTGCGCAAGGTGCATGTTGCCGCTGATCTGAACCTGCTGCGTCGGGGTTTGCACTTTTTGTGCGAGTGACCATAAATCTTTTAAGGGGGCATGTATTTTCAAATCGACAGTTTTAGGTGGACGTAAACTTAAAAACACCGTTTGGTTTTCTATCTGAAAATACAGTGTTTCAGAGAGTGTAGGCAGGCTTAGCGCAATATTTTTATGATTTAATTCAGATAAAGCCTGCTGAGTCTGTTCATCTAAAGATAACGCAACATTCAATACACGCTCAGCATTGGCCAGTAAAGTCTCCAGTAGTAATTTCATGTCTTTACCTTTAATACGGTTTAAATCCACGGTGTATGGCAACAATTCCTCCGGCTAAATTAAAATACTCTACGGCATCAAAACCATCAAGAGTCAGCATGTGTTGTAATTTTTTTTGATCCGGGTGCATGCGTATCGATTCGACTAAATATTGATAACTGTCTTTATCTTTAGCAAATAGTTCACCTAATTTCGGCAAAATATTAAATGAATAAAAATCATAGGCCTTTTCTAAATATGTATTTTGCGGTTTAGAGAATTCTAAAATCATCAATTGACCCCCGGGTTTTATGACGCGCAAACATTCTTGCAACACAACGCTTTGATGGGTCATATTACGAAAACCAAAGGCCATAAACACGTGATCAAAACACGCATCATTAAACGGCAGGTGTTCGGCATTAAGTTGTAAGGCATCAATGGTGGCACCCCTATTGAGTAAACGATCCCGACCTTTGGCCAGCATCTCAAAGTTAAGATCGGCTAAAATAACTTCACCGCTATCGCCTACTTTTTTTTGCAGCAGAAAACTTAGATCTCCGGTGCCGCCGGCTAAATCTAATACGCGCTGGCCTTTGCGCACACCACTAATCATAATGGCTTGCCGTTTCCATAGCCGGTGCAGTCCTAAGGACATCACATCGTTCATCAGATCATAAGAATTCGCTACCATACTAAAGACAGATTGCACTTTTTGTGTTTTCTCAGTTTCTGAGACTTTTTTAAAGCCAAAGTGATGATCATGCATTATAAAATATACCGGGTTAAATCATCGTCTTTAATTAATATATTGAGCTGCCCATCGACGTAGGCTTTATTAATGGTGATGGTATGATCGGTATATTTGTCGGCATCAAAAGACAGTTTTTCCATCAGCCGCTCCATTACGGTATGTAAACGACGCGCACCAATATTTTCCATTTTTTCATTAATCTGCCAGGCAATCTCGGCGATACGATGTATGCCGTCTTCGGTATATTCAATATGTACTTTCTCAATACCCAGTAGCGCTTGATATTGTTGCGTTAATGAGAAGCTGGGTTCAGTTAAAATGCGGATAAAATCATCGACTTCTAAAGCACTGAGTTCCACACGTATCGGGAAGCGCCCTTGCATTTCAGGGATAAGATCCGAAGGTTTAGATAAATGAAACGCACCGGATGCAATAAATAAAATATGATCGGTTTTAATCGGGCCATATTTAGTGGAAACCGTCGAGCCTTCAACCAACGGTAATAGATCCCGTTGCACGCCTTCGCCTGAAACATCCGGGCCACTGCTGCGGCCGCCCCTCGAGGTGATTTTATCAAATTCATCGATAAACACGATGCCATTTTGTTCAAGATTGGTAAGTGAGCGGGTGCGGATATCTTCTTCATTGATGAGTTTACCGGCCTCTTCATCTTCTAAGATTTTTTTTGCAGCGAGCACGGTCAGTTTACGGGTTTTCTTTTTACCGCCAGAAATATTTTGAAACATGTCTTGCAGTTGACTAGTCATTTCTTCCATGCCTGGGGGCGCCATAATTTCTACACCCATGCCGGCATTGACTTCAAGCTCAATTTCCGTACTGTCTAAATCGCCCTTGCGTAATTTTTGGCGGAATAAATGCCGCGCTGCAGATTCTTCTGGAGGTTTGCCGGTTTGCTCATCCATCGTGGGCCGATTGCGGGCTGGGGGAAGTAGCACATCTAAAATGCGTTCTTCAGCAGCTTGAAGCGCGAGTTTATGCACTTTAGCTTTTTCTTTTTCGCGAAACATTTTAACCGCAATGTCTGCGAGATCGCGAATAATGGAATCCACATCGCGACCGACATAACCGACTTGGGTAAATTTAGTGGCTTCTACTTTAATAAAAGGTGCATCGACTAATACCGATAAACGACGCGCAATTTCTGTTTTCCCGACCCCGGTCGGTCCTATCATTAAAATATTTTTCGGTGAAATTTCATTGCGCAGGCCTTCAGGCAATTGCATACGACGCCAACGGTTACGTACAGCATTGGCGACTGCGCATTTGGCTTCATTTTGCCCCACAATATATTTACTTAATTCAGAAACCAATTGTTGAGGGGTCATTTCAGGCATGTCATCTCCTTTAGAGTGTTTCTATGGTTAATTGATGATTGGTATAAATACAAATGTCTGCGGCGATGTGTAAGGATTTCTCGGCTATTTCTCTTGCGGTCAATTCAGTGTTTTCTAGCAGTGCGCGCGCGGCGGCTTGGGCATAAGGGCCACCGGATCCGATGGCAATTAAATTATGTTCAGGTTCAATGACATCGCCGTTGCCGGTAATAATAAGGGATGCGGTTTGATCGGCGACCGCCAATAAGGCTTCTAGACGACGCAATATTTTGTCGGTGCGCCAATCTTTAGCCAGTTCCACTGCGCTGCGCACCAAATGACCTGCGTGTTTTTCAAGTTTGCTCTCAAATAATTCGAATAGGGTAAAGGCATCTGCGGTACTGCCGGCAAAGCCTGCCAAGACTTGATCTTTATAAAGTCGACGGACTTTTCGTGCATTGTGTTTCATCACGGTATTGCCCAGGCTCACCTGGCCGTCGCCTCCGATCACCACTTCTTTGCCGCGTCGTACCGATATGATGGTAGTGCCATGAAGTTGCTGCATAATCCCGCTCCCTTGTGCGTAAAATCAGGATTATACATGATAGGGGTGGGGAGGACTATAAGAGGAAGGTGGGCTAGCTTTTAGCCCTGCTCTTCTAAAATCATACTCTGTATCGATTGGGCCTGTAATTGCTGACGTGCGGATTCTGCGCTGTCGCGGTTGGGATAGGGTAGCGTTTGGACGCGAAACCAGGTGTCATTTGGACCTACGGTCACGGCTTCTATTTCCACTTCTACACCATTTAATGCCATTTGTGCTTTTAGACTATCGGCCTCTTTATAATTTCGAAAAGAAGCCAGTTGCAGGCGATACGTTAAAGGTTCTGCTGTGTGAGCCGCAGGTGGGCTAGAGGCAGCTGGAGGCGCGTTTAGTGTAGCTGTGGGTGTAGGCGTCGGCGTCGGCACAAGCTTAGGTTCAATCGTTGCCAAAGTAGCTTGCTCTTCTACTGCGGGCACTTTGACTTCCTGCTCAGGCAGTAAATTATAAAAATCAAAAGTTGCGCTACGCTCAGGTTTGGTTTCTACAACGACGGCTGGGCTTGCGGTTTTGGGGGTTATTTTTTCCTCAAGTTCAGCAACTGTCACGTTCAAAGAGGGAAATAATTTAAAATAAGCAATCGCGCTCACGATAAAACCTATCAACGTGCCGGCTAATAGCCAGCTCCAATGATAAGCCGGAGCGTCGCGCGCGTCTCTAGACTGCCGTCCTTTCTTGGCAAAATCTCTTCCCATAATCTCTACATTCTCTCAGGTACGGATACACCTAGAATATGCAGGCCTTGGCTAATGACTTGTTTCACTGCTGCGATTAAGCACAGGCGGGCTTGCATCTTCTCTCCACCATTTTCCAAAATAAAGCGCTGCGCATTATAGTAACTATGGAACTGGTGAGCGAGATCACGCAAGTACTGTGCCAAACGATGGGGTTCATAGGCCAGTGCAGCGCGCTCCAGAAGATCTTTATAGCTATTGAGGCTACGCAAGAGGGCTTGTTCATAAGGCGTATCGAGCTGCGTGAGCGCGTTAAGTCCTACAGCTTCATCATAATTTAACTGTTGTTCAGTCAATTGTCGGAACACACTGCAGATCCTGGCGTGGGCGTATTGAATGTAATACACGGGATTGTCATTGGATTCTGATTTTGCGAGTTCCAAATCAAAATCTAAGTGTTGATCGGCTTTACGCATCACATAAAAAAAGCGGGCGGCATCATTGCCAACTTCTTGACGTAACTCACGTAAGGTGACAAAAGATCCGCTGCGCGTAGACATTTGGACCCGTTTATCGCCGCGGTATAAAATCGCAAATTGCACGAGGATCACCTCTAAAATATCGCCTAAATGGGAGCTATAACCCAAGGCTTTAAGCGCAGCTTGCATGCGGGGGACATAACCGTGATGATCGGCCCCAAAGACATCGATCATTTTATCTACGCCGCGTTCATACTTAAACACATGGTAAGACACGTCATTGGCAAAATAAGTAAATTGACCATTTTTGCGCTGTAAGACCCTATCTTTTTCATCGCCAAAGTCGGTGGCACGAAACCAGATTGCACCGTCTTCTTCATAACAATGGCCTAGCGCTTTTAATTTGTCCAAGACTCGTTGCTGCGTGCCACTGCGTAATAATTCTCGCTCGGAAAACCATTCGTCAAATTCTACGCCAAACTCAGCTAAGTCATTACGGATGTCATCTAAAATAGCATCTAATGTTAATTCAAATACCACATCATATTGAGCTTGACCTAATAATTTTTGGGTATTGGTAATGAGCGCATCAATATGGGCTTCTTTATCCCCGGTTTGGGCTTCTTCATTAAAATCGGGTGGAACCTCTGCAAACACAGCTGCAATGGGTTTAACGTAACTATCGCCGATTTTTTCTTTCAGGTTTTGCGCGATATCTACGATGTAATCGCCTTTATAACCATTACTTGGAAAAGAAAACTCAGCGCCCATCAGTGCTAGATAACGTAGCCACACGCTGGTCGCTAAAATCGCCATTTGCCGTCCGGCATCATTGACGTAATATTCGCGATGCACTTTAAAACCTATGGTCTTTAGCAAATTCGTAATACTGCCGCCGGTTGCGGCATTGCGGCCATGGCCGACATGCAATGGCCCTGTGGGATTACAAGACACGTATTCAACATTAATTTTATAATTCTGACGATTAGGATTAAAACCATAGCGTTCTTTTTCCCGCAAAATTTCAGCAATCACATCGGTCAGCGTAGATGCATTAACGAAAAAATTGATAAAGCCAGGCCCTGCAATCTCAATTTTTTTGATGAGAGGTGTTTTATCCAGCGCATCTATAATGAGTTGCGCCATCTCACGCGGATTTGTGTGCTGTTGTTTAGCTAAAATCATCGCGATGTTGCATGAAAAATCCCCGTGCTCGGGACTTTTAGTGTGAGTGATTTGGATCTCTTTAGGCCGTTCACCCCAGGCGTGTTGCGATTGTAAATGAACTAGCGCGGTTTGGATCAGCTGACTTATTTGTTCTTTCATAGGAGTCCTGAGTGTTTTATGAACTGGCGTAAAATATTAGCGTCAAGATAAATGTAATCCCTACCGGCGCTTTGACATACTTAAAGCCCCAGAGCTTATAAGCAATATTGCACAACGCTAAGACAATAATAAATGGATAACAGACTTGTAATATCGGGAAGATCAGCACGACAATTTTTTCAAACCCTAAGAATGACATTACAAAAGAGGCGATTGTGGTGACAACAAGCCAGTGTACATAATGATTTTTATCTTTGAATATGGCACGATTAAGAAAATCGGCGAACACGGTAGTCAACGCGATGGCAGTGGTTAAGCAGGCTAAAATCACCACGCCATTGACGAGTAAGCTTGCTTTGGCACCAAAGATTTCTAGGGATAATAAAGCCAGTAAATGATCAATCGGTTGATCCTGCAAACTTTGATGATAGGCAGAGGCTAAAACACATAACCCACCATAAATAACCAGTAATAATACGCCAGCAATCGCGCTCGCTATGCAGGCATGGCGCAAGACATTGTGAGGTGTATTATTTTTATGTTCATGGGTCAGCTCTGCTTTCACGCCGACGACAACTACCGTGGCAAAGACTAAGGCGGCTAAGACATCCATGGTGTTGTAACCCATTTCTGCGCCCATGAGTACTTGCTGGACATTATGCGCTAAAGGCACCGAGGTATAAGGAAACACCGGCAAATTCACAAACCCAACGCCCAGCATAATTAACAGTAAAATTAATAATGCGGGGGTTAACCAATAACCCAAAATATTGATCACGGCATCCCGGCGATAGGCGCATAAAAACGTCACGGCACAAAAAATAAAATTAAAAACAATAAAAGGCAGGCCAGGTAAATTTAAATCTAAGGTCGAATAAGATAAGGTGATGGTGCGAGGGATCCCTGCAAACGGACCAATCAAGGCCATGATTAAAATAATCACAAAAAAACCTGGAATTGCACCGATACGGCTAAAAAAAGGCCGGTAATGCCCATCATAAAGCATCATGGACAGCAGCCCAATTAAGGGCAGTAAAATCCCGGTTAACACTAAACCAATCAGGACGGGGAGTACGTGACTGCCTGATGCTGCGCCCAGCACTAACGGAAAAATCACATTCCCTGCGCCAAAGAACATCGAAAACATGGCAAAGCCCGTGGCAAAATAGGATAAACGGGAACTAGAAGACATCATTTTTCCTAAAAATTAACAGCCTACAATAGCTTTTATGGGTATTAAAGTCAATGAGTAGTCCCCCCTTACAAAGCTGAATCTACTACACAAATGTCTATAAAGGAGGTTGGCCGTAGGCGCGGGAAGGGAGATAGGCTTGCCCCCTTTGTAAAGGGGGTCGACGCTTCGTCGGGGGGATTTTGAGATGTTGGATGTACATCAGACATTGCTAAAATCCCCCCGTCCGAAGCGGCCGACCCCCTTTACAAAGGGGGTAAACCTATCTCCCTCTCCGCTGACCAAATTCAACAGTGTTGGACTTGGGTCCTAAATTAACCCGTTGCTTCGACATGCAAAGTTGTGTTACTATCCGTTCCCCTTGTCATTTTACGGCATAACACCATGATACCCACGACTATCCCCGCCTTTCTTTGGTATTTTGTTAAACCCTATAAATTTTGGTTTTTCGCGATCATTGGTTTGTCCTTAATATGGGCGGCGAATGAGGCGTTTTATGCTTATTTTATTAAACTCATAGTGGATAGGTTAGCCAGTCATGAGCCACAGGTAAGTGTGTGGCAATTATTACAAGGTCCGCTGCTGGCTATTTTCTCACTGTGGTTGGCTATGGATATTGCGATGCGGGTACAAGGTTTTTTAGTGCGCGCGGTGGTGCCAAAATTTCGTGCCCATATGCGTGAGCAAGTGTTTGCCTATGTACAGCAACATTCTCACCACTATTTTAGTGAACGCTTTGCGGGGAAATTAGCCAATAAATTAGCAGATTTACCGTCCAGTGGCGATCGCATAGTGGAAATGGTCGGCGTCAGTTTTATTCCTATTCTATTAACCTTCGTGTTGGCGTTAGGTTTGTTGTGGAATACCAATTTTTGGTTTGCGTTAATTATGCTGACTTGGTTTACTTTGCATATGGGTGCACTGGCGTTATTTGCGCCGCATGCACATAAATTATTTGCGCGTCACGCTGATGCAGTGAGTATGCTCAGCGGTAAAATCGTTGATTGCTTTAGTAATATTGCCAATGTGCGTTTATTTGCCAGACAAAAATATGAGCAGGCTTATTTTCATGGTTATCAACTGGATGAAATTCAAAAATCACGCGATGCTTTGCTGAGCATAGAATTGATGAAAATTATTCAAGGCCTCTCAGGTTTATTTTTAATTTCTACCATGTTAATTACGCTGATTATCGGCTGGCAAGCCGGCTGGGTGAGTTTAGGGGATTTTACCTTAATTAGTTTATTGTCATTTAATATGCTAGGCATGATTTGGTGGCTAAGCATGCAAACCATGCAATTGTTCAAAGAAATTGGTACGCTTAAAGCGGCCTTATCTTTAGTGATAAAACCTTTGGAAATAGTCGATGATCATGATGCAATGCCTTTAGTCGTGACAGCGGGTGAAATCGAATTTAATAACGTGAGTTTTTATTATCAAAACACTAATCGATTATTTGAAAATAAATCAGTGAAGATAAAAGCCGGGGAAAAAGTAGGCTTAGTCGGTTTTTCTGGTGCTGGTAAATCTACGTTTGTAAATTTAATTTTGCGTTATTACGATGTCGGTAGTGGAGAAATTTTAATTGATGGTCAAAATATTAAAAAAGTGACACTGAATTCGTTGTATGAAAATATAGGTATGATCCCGCAGGATACGAGTTTATTTCATAGAAGCCTGATGGAAAATATTCGTTATGGACGCCTGGATGCCCGTGACGAAGAAGTCATTGTTGCTGCAAAATTAGCCCACTGTGATGAATTTATTACCCGCTTACCTGAAGGGTACCATGCGCTGGTGGGCGAGCGTGGCATAAAATTATCCACTGGGCAACGGCAACGCGTTGCCATTGCACGTGCGATTTTAAAAAATGCACCGATCTTAATTTTAGATGAAGCGACCGCAAGCTTGGATTCTGTCACGGAAGAATTAATTCAAGAAAGCCTAGGAAAACTGATGCATAATAAAACCACAATCGTAATTGCGCATCGCCTCTCAACCCTTGCACACATGGATAGAATCTTAGTGTTTGATCAAGGACACATCATCGAAGCAGGCAGCCAAGCAGAATTGCTGGCACAAGGCGGACATTTTGCCAAACTCTGGCAGATGCAAGCGGGCGGGTTTTTGCCTGCGTGAGGTCGGTCAGTTTACCGTCAACAATCCATAATATACTTGCCCTGCTTTCTTATGTTTGCTCAGGGTCAGCTGTTCAGGAAAAATAATATCGGAAAGCGGATGATCATGTTCCAGATAAATTTTTGTGTGCGGATTTAAAAATGGGCGCTGGATTAATAATGTTAAGCACGGTTGCAGCAGATTTTCTGCATAGGGCGGATCTAAAAAAATAATATCAAAGGTTTGATGAGGCGCGGCTTTTAGAAATGCACAGGCCTCTTGCAAAATAAATTGTGTATTCACCGTATTAAGCTTGGCACTATTTTGTTTGAGCTGCTGCATAATGCGCGGATCTTTTTCCACAAACGTCACAGATTTCGCACCCCGAGATAAGGCTTCAAATCCGAGCGCGCCGCTGCCGGCGAATAGATCCAGACAATTTGCCGCCATGATATCTTCACGTAGCCAATTAAATAAGGTTTCGCGGATCCGATTGGGGGTGGGCCGCAAGGCCGCCTCATTCAGCACGCTGATATGCTGCGATCGCAGGCTTCCGCCAATAATGCGTAGTTTATTGGGCATGTTGTGGCGCTGGAGTCACCGCGTCAAGTTGGGGTGGATTAACCGGCGGCTCCACGGGAATGATTTCCGGTGCACTCACCTCCAAAGGATTTGCATTTGCGCTAGCATTACCCAGCTGCGGTGGATTGACGGGAGGCTCTATGAGTGGCTCTTGTGTGATCGCAGGAGCGGTAGGCGTGGGCTGAGTTTCCTCCATCCCTAGCGTCACGGTCACTTTATGTTGTGAGCCGACATAGGTGTTAAATGCGCGCCTAATATCAAATAAGGTGACAGCATTCATTTTTTCTAAATAATGATTGTAATAATCCAGCGGTAAATGATAAAACGCCAGCACGGCAATATTTTGGGTAATGGCGGCGTTAGAATTAAAGGCCATTAAAAATTGTCCGGAAATATTTTGTTTGGCTTTATCTAATTCGTCTTGCGTCGGACCCTTTTCAATAAAGTGCGCCAAGTGTTCTTGGACTAAATCGAGCGCAAGTTGACTGGCATCATTACGGGTTTGCAGGGAAATGACAAACGGTCCTTTTTCTTTTAAGGGCAAGAGTTGACTGGAAACAGAATAAGCTAAACCTTGTTCCTCGCGCACAACTTGAAATAATTGCGAGGCTAAGCCAGATCCACCCAATATTTCATTCCCTAGATAAAACGCAAAAAAGTCTGGATTACCTTTCTCCATAGTGGGTAAGCCGATCAAAATATGTTTTTGGGTAGACGGAAACTGCACATGCTCAACAATGCTGGCCGCAGGCAATTCAACTACAGGCAATGGCGCAGGGATTTCCCCAGGATTAAGGGCGGCATCAAACTGTTCAGCCATTTGTTGTGCTTCTTCTCGTGTGACGTCGCCTACGATGATAAGTTTTGCATTATTTAAATTGTAATAACGGTAATAAAATTCTCGCACTTGGGCTAAATTAATTGCATTCACACTCTCGAGTGTCCCCGTGACCGGTGAGGCATAAGGATGGGCGCCGTAAATTTTTGTGTAAAAAGTTTTTAAAGATTGCGCTTGGGGCGATTGGGCTTTTGCCGCTAATTGGGTGAGCAATTGTTGTTTTTCTAGGGAGAAGGTGGTTTCACTGAAAGCAATATCGCGCAGCACTTCACTGAGTAATGCGATGGATTGGCTGCGCTCATCATCAAAACTTAAAGTACGTAGACTCATGCCCGCTGCATCCCGAGTCACACTACTGCCCAGTTGTGCGCCTAGCGATTCAAAGCGCTCGGTGATTGCATCAGTAGTTAATTGCGAGGTGTTTTTTGCAATGATTTGATTGGTGAGTTGCGCCACCCCAGGGTTTGCACCATCATAAACACTACCGGCACTGAACACGAGCTGAATATCAACAATAGGTAGGGTTTCAATGGGAAGATAAAAAGTATCTAATCCCCGCGTAGTTTTCCAGGTTTGAATATCCAGCACAGGTCCCACAGGCGAAGCCGGAGTAGACGTTTCATGCGAGGGCGTTTGCGCGGTTTTTTCAGGCATGCGTTGCATAAAGAAATAATTGGAAGTCACGCCGAGTACAATCACTATGGCGAGCAACCACCAAATATTCCGGGAAATGGGATTACGACGTTTAATCATGGTTTATCCTATGGGGCTAAGGGTGTAGGCTGAGCTGCGTGGGTCTCTGGATTATTAGTAGGCAGGGCCTTATTTTCAATAACCGTCGGTGCAGTCGGTTCAGCATTGTTTTGTTCCGGGTATAACGCGAGGGGTTCTAAAATGGCCACGGTCATCAATTCAGGTAACAAGTATTTCTTGGCCACTTGTTGCACCTGCTCGGGTGTTACTAGCAAAATTTCTTGTAAAAATTCATTACTGACTTCCCAGGACAACCCCACACTCTCTAGACTGCCAATTTCATAGGCTTGGGCATCGATAGAATCGAGTTTATAAATTTCACTGGCCATAAATTGTTTGCGTGCGCGCTCCAATTCTTCGGGTGTGATAAGTTCCGTTTTAAGCAAGTCGATTTGTGCCAGCAGCGCAGCTTCAAATCGTTCCATGCTGACTCCCTCTGCGGGTACGCCGCTTAAAGTCAGTAAATTTTGATCGCGAAAATAGGGATCATAATCTACTGACGCGACATTAGCGATGCGACTACCGCGGATTAAATTTTTAGAAAGACGTGCACTTTCACCGCCATCTAAAATGCCGGAGAGTAGTGTCAGTGCAGCAGGCTCCCATAATACTGGGGTATTTTTTAACACGGGGGTATGAAAGCCCATCAATAAATAGGGGAGTGTGGCGGGCACACGAACGGTGACACGCTTTTGTCCTAAAGGTTTGATTTCATGCTGGGGTTTGAGTGTGGGTAGCGATTTTCTGGCAATAGGCTCAAAATAGTGTTTTACTTTTTGCAGCACATCATCAGGTTGCACATCACCAATGATGATGACGGTCGCATTGTTAGGCGCATACCAGGTGTCATACCAATATTTGATATCGTGAAGTGTTGTAGCGGCAATGTCATCATGCCAGCCTATGGGTAAGACGCGGTAAGGACTAGAATTAAATGCGGTGGCTAAATAGCGCTCGTAAAGCAAGCTGATGGGTTGATCCGTGATGCGCATGCGTCGCTCTTCTAATACCACTTGCTTTTCTTTTTCAAAAATATCCGGATCGGTCATAATCAAATTTTGCATGCGATCGGCTTCTAATGCCAGTGCGGTATCTAGGTATTCGGTGGGTAGGATTTCATAGTAACCGGTGTAGTCAAAGGCGGCAAACGCATTTAAATCTCCTCCGATGGCGTAAATGGTGTCGGTAAACGTGGTGCCTGGATGATCCGGCGTGCCCTTAAACATCATGTGTTCAAGAAAATGGGATAGGCCGGTATTGCCATTGGTTTCATAAGAGGACCCTACTTTATACCACACTTGTACCGTTGCAATCGGCGCACGGTGATCCGGGCGCACGATCAAGGTTAAGTCGTTTTCCAGTTTATATTCATGGGTTTGAATGGCGTTACCGAAGCTCATCAAAGGTTGTGTCAGTAACAAGAGACCTAGAAGTATGCGCATAAAGTAAACCTTAGATAATCGTGATGCTCGCTATATTAGCTTTCAGCATGTTAGAATGCAAGGTGGGATAAAAGTGAGGTAAGAATATGTTTGGCTTTATGCGAAAAAAAGAAGAAGCGGTCAGTGAAGAACAAAAGCCTGGTTTGTTTTCACGCTTAAAACAGTCGTTAACTAAAACACGGCAGCAATTTACAATCGCCCTTTCACAGTCGCTTTTGGGCTCTCAAGTCAGTGATGCAGAATTCTTAGAAACCATAGAAACCCAACTCCTTATGGCCGATGTCGGCGTGGCTGCGAGTGAAAAAATTGTTGCGCATTTAATCAGCGCACGTGCAAAGCAAACGACGCAGGACGCTCCCCACTTACAAGAAGTGTTAAACACCGCATTAGTTGACATACTAAAACCATGTGAGCAAGCGCTCAAGATTAGCGCCCATAAACCTTATGTCATATTAATGGTCGGTATTAACGGTGCGGGTAAAACCACCACCATAGGCAAACTCGCAAAGCACCTGCAAGCCGAAGGTAAGAAAGTCATGCTGGCTGCTGGCGATACGTTTCGAGCCGCTGCCATTGAACAGCTGAGTGTCTGGGGCGAGCGCAATCAAATTCCAGTGATCTCAGGTGTTCAAGGGGGCGACAGTGCGGCAATTATTTTTGATGCGCTGCAAGCTGCAAAAGCGCGCGACATGGATGTGGTGATCGCCGATACCGCGGGACGCCTCCATACGCAGCAACATTTAATGGCAGAATTAGCTAAAATAAAACGGGTGATCGGTAAATTTGATAGTCATGCACCTCATGAAGTGCTGTTGGTGCTGGATGCGGGCAGTGGCCAAAATGCAATGCAGCAGGCGAAACAATTTCAAGCGGCGACTGATGTGAGCGGAATCGTGCTCACTAAATTAGACGGTACTGCAAAAGGCGGGATCGTATTTGCCCTGGCTGAAGAATTAAAACTACCCATCCGTTTTTTAGGGGTAGGTGAAGCCATTGATGATTTAAGGGCGTTTAATGCCGAAGATTTCGTCGCGGCATTATTTGAAGATAAGTGATAAAGGAAAGTCAGTATGATCGTGTGCCGGCATGTCAATAAATCATATCCGGGTGGCTACACGGCGTTGCACGATATTCATTTTGAATTGCCGCAAGGCAAAATGGCCTTTTTAACCGGACACAGTGGCGCGGGTAAAAGTACCTTATTAAAATTGCTGGCGCTTATAGAGCGTTCTACCCGTGGCCAAATTATCGTTAATGGTTGTGATTTAGCAAAACTTTCTGACCATCAATTACCGTATTTTCGTCGCGGCATAGGCGTTATTTTCCAAGATCACCGCTTATTAATGGATAGAACGGTATTTGATAATGTTGCGTTGCCTTTAGTCATTGCAGGTTACTCGCATATAGACATTAAAAAACGAGTGCAAGCTGCGCTTGATAAGGTTGGGTTATTAAAGCAGGCGCAGCGTTTTCCGATTGCGATTTCAGGCGGGGAGCAGCAACGCGTAGGCATCGCGCGGGCTATCGTAAACAAACCGACGGTGTTACTGGCTGATGAGCCTACGGGTAATTTAGATCCTGAAATTTCTGCAGATGTCATGAACTTATTTGCTGATTTTAATCAAGTGGGTGTGACCGTACTGGTTGCGAGCCATAATTTTACTTTAATTGAACGCATGCCCTATCCGGTGATCCGCTTAGAAAAGGGTCGGATGCAGCAGGCAAGGCAAGAGCAGTAAGGATGCGATTAAAATGAAAAGACAAGTGAGTAGTTATTTTACCCAACATCTTCGTGCCCTACTCGGCAGCCTCGGTACCTTGTGCCGCACTCCTTTTGCGAGCAGCATGACATTACTTGTGATTGCGATTGCACTAGCACTGCCCGCAGGACTTTATTTATTGGTACACAATATTGAGTCTATTACCTCGGCCTGGCAGAATGGGGCACAACTGTCTTTATTTGTGAACGATGACATCAGCGATGAGCGTGCATTGCTGCTCAGTCAAGAAATTGGCGCTTATCCTGGGGTGAGCCATGTTCATTTTTTAACGCGTGAAGCGGCATTTAATGAATTTAAAAATTTGTCGGGTTTTTCGATTGCGTTAGAGACCCTGCCCAATCCCCTACCCCCGGTCATTATTGTGTATCCGAGTTTTACGGATCCCATTTTATTAGAAAAAATGCAGCAAGAGTTACAACAATTGCCTGAGCTTGCGCGGGTACAATTAGATTTAGCCTGGGTGCAGCGTTTAGCCGCATTATTACATTTGGGCGAGCGTATGGTCCTTATTTTAATGTCATTTCTTGGCTTTGCCGTGGTGTTAATTATTGGCAATACCATTAGGGTATCCATTCTGAATCGTCAAGAAGAGATTGCGGTCGTTAAATTAGTGGGTGGGACGAATGCATTTATTCGAAGACCGTTTTTATATACCGGTGTATGGTATGGATTTTTAGGTGCACTCTTAGCGTTACTGATGATTACCGGCGCGTTGTTTGTGTTACAACATTCTGTGAATTTATTAGCCACGGCCTATCAAAGTGAATTCCAACTGCGGGGCTTAGGTTTCTCGCGCAGCATCGATGTGCTACTTTTGGGGATGACTTTGGGTTGGCTAGGCGCGGCAATTTTTTTGCACTATCATTTAAAACAAATAACGCCTAAATAAACCCACAAAAGGTGAAGATTATGGGTATTGTAGAAACAGTATTACTCTTAGCATTCTGCGTGATTTGTAGCGTATTTTTGTCTCTGTCTGAAATTGCTTTGGCCGCTTCCAGGCAAATTAAATTACAACTCTTAGCAAAAGAAGGGCATAAAAATGCCGATAAAGTCCTCACTTTGCAAGCTTCACCCGGTCGTTTTTTTACGGCCATTCAAATTGGATTAAATACCGTCGCAATTTTAGGCGGGATGATAGGTGAATCGCAGCTGACGCCGTCAGTGGCACACCTACTGAGTTATGTGTATCAGGGCTCACATAATGCATCCTTGAGCTCAGGATTATCGTTTGCCCTCATCACCAGTGTGTTTATTTTATTTGCTGATTTAATGCCTAAACGCTTAGCGATGAGCCATCCTGAGACGATTGCTTTGAAGATTATTCGTCCGCTTTTAGCGGTCATCGCCCTGCTCGCACCTTTAGTGTGGTTATTTAATGGTATTGCGAATGGAATATTTAAACTATTTAATGTCTCAACTATCCGTAATGAAGATTTAACCTATGAAGATATTTTTGCGGTGATGACTGCAGGCGCCAAAGCGGGTTTATTGCAACGCGAAGAATTTCAACTCATAGAAAATGTGTTCAATATGCAATCCTTAAATGTATCCTCGGCGATGACCACGCGGGATAGTATTATTTATTTTTTGAACGATGATGATGAAGCACGCATTAAACTTAAAATTGGCGAGCATCCGCACAATAAGTTTTTAGTGTGTGAAGGCGGCCTGGACAATGTAAAAGGCTATGTGAATGCAAAAGAATTATTTATGTTTTTGCTGGACGCTAAACGCATCGATTTAAAACACGATGCGCTGGTGCATCCGGTATTAACAATCCCCGACACGTTGACGCTTTATGATGCCATGGACTATTTTAAAAATCACACGGCTGATTTTGCCGTGGTGGTGAATGAATACGGTTTAGTGGTTGGGGTGCTGACGATTAATGATTTGATGATCGCTATTATGGGCGAATGGGCCCAGCATGTTTTAGATGAACAAATTATTCAACGGGATGAAAACTCTTGGTTGGTCGATGGTGGAACACCCGTGCATGATGTGATGCGTGCCCTTAATATCGATAAATTTCCTGAGAGTGAAAATTATGAAACCATGGCGGGTTTTATTCTGTATATGCTGCGTAAAATCCCTAAACGCACAGAATTCGTTGAATATCAGGGCTATAAATTTGAAGTCGTCGATATTGATAATCACAAAGTGGATCAATTATTGGTGACGCGGATCGCTCAAAATAAAGCGCTTAAGACAACCTGAGTCGTAATAAATCAACCAGCAGCATGCGGGCCGGTCCCATCAATTCCAGATTGCGTTGCACTAAAAATAATGAATAGGTGCGGATGCCACCGGTGACAAGATCTAATGGCTTGAGTAGATCCGCACAATCTTGTGTCATGGAGACGGGCAGCCAAGCAAAACCTACACCCGACAATAATAACGCTTTTGCTGTGTCGAAACTATCTACACGCCAAGTGTATTCCGAACCAAACCAACCGTCACTGCGTTCCTCGTCTATGAATTTATCGCGTATGGTAATATAACGTACTTTTTTCAAATCACGCTCGGTGACCCGATGTTTGAGTTGATGCAGCGTACTCGCGCTATGGGCATAGGGTTGTATCTGCACGGTACCAAATGCTTCGCCTAAAAATCCTTTAGGGACATGCGGTGTGATCACAATATCAGCGGTGCCTTGTTGCAGCGCATTAATCGGCCCTGATAAAATTTCAAATCGAATATCCAATTTAGTCTGTTTATTTTGTGCTTCAAAGGCTTGAATGGCGGGAAAAATCAATTCACGCGGACATAAGGCATCGACGACTAAAGTTAAATGTGATTCATAACCTTGTCTCACATCTGCAACTGAGCGCTCCATTTCCCCTAAGAGTTGCGTGATTTCCCGCGAACGATTCAATAATATTTCACCCAGGGGCGTGAGCACCGCACGACGCCCCTGTATCGTCAAGATTTCGATGTCCAATTGTTCTTGCAGGGTATTCACCGTGTAGCTGATCGTGGATTGGCTTTTATGTAATTTTTCAGCGGCTTTAGCAAAGCTGCCTTCATCGATTACCGTTTGCAAGATGGTCCACTGCTCGATGGTAGAACGGGGTATTTTCATAGTATTTAATCTATCTAAATATTCGATTAAATATACCAAATTTATCCGTTTTTTAAAAGTATAAAAATCGGCCACACTTATCCTAATCTGAAGCCCCTAAGGAGTAAGACGGATGAAAATTGATAAAAAACAAAGAAAGTACAATGGGTTACAAAATGAAGACCCTTTGCAACGGTATCAAAACCATGTGGATCATGTGCGTGCGTGTGAGGCCCAGCGCTTAGGCTACCCTGTGGCAGGGGCTATTGATCACAGCGATTATGATTTAGGCATTGTTCCTAAGAGTATTCTGGATGTGTATTTAAATAATATCGGCAATCCCTATGATATGCCCTCTTCTTTTCACCATCATGCCAAAACATTTGAGCAAGAAGTCATAGGCTTGTGCGCACATTATTTAGGGCTAGATCCTTCCACGCGCGGGTATATCACGAGCGGTGGAACGGAAGGCAATTTTGCAGGCCTGTGGTGGGCCCGCGAATATGGCCTGAATTATGGTACAACAAAAATCATGCCCAAAGTGTGGATCAGCACAGCAGCGCATTATTCCATCAGTAAAGCCGCCCACCAATTGGCACTTGACATGGCATACATTCCAGCGACTATGCGCGGGGCAATGGATTTAACACTTTTGGCCGAACAATTAAAGCAGCACCCGATTGAGCAAGCGGTAATTGTGGTCGCGACACTAGGCACCACGCAAACAGGGGGCATAGATGATGTGCTGGCCATACGTGATCTCATCGATACGCATATTATTTCGCGTGGGGGCATTGCACGTTTACATTTAGATGCCGCCCTTTTGGGATTAGCGTTACCGGTTTTATTTCCGAGCACTTATTTATCAGTATTGGCCGCAGTAGATAGCGTGGCCATTTCTGCGCATAAATTATTGGCTGCTCGTATGCTAATCAGTGGCATTGTTTTAACGAGTGCAGCGTATTTAAAGTCTGTTTTTTCAGGCAAAAAAAACAAAATCAGTTATATCGGGGGTCTTCATGATATCACGGTATCTGGTTCTCGCTCAGGCAGTGCAGCGATTGCGTTGCATCATCGTTTGACGCAATTAGAGTTTGCACAAAAAGGCGCGCCGCTTAGAAATTATATTTTAGAGAGTATGCGATTGGCGCAATACTTTTACGATGCATTGACTCAGATTGTCCCACGCGAGCAAGTCATGCTCGGTGACAACCAACTCACACTGGTTTTTCCGCGACCTTCGCATGCAGCAGCACTGATTCAAACCTACAGTCTAATGCCGATTAACGAAGATAAATTGGGTGTGTGCGTATTATCGCATGTGAACCAAAAAATGATTGATGCCTTTCTTTTGGACTACAGGAGCTTAGTATGAAGATCTTTATTTTATTTGCGGCCATGTTAACCCTCCTGATTATTAGCATGTTGCATTTTCATCTTGAACCGCATATCCCTTTATTAATGTGCTTAATTTTAATGGGAATTTTTTGTTTGTCGGAAGGATCACGTTGGCAATCGTTGGAAAAAGGCATGATTGATGGGATATCTAGAGGTTTACAACCGATATTAATCATGGCGTTGATTGGTATTTTGATTGCCGCTTGGATGGCGAGTGGCTCTGTGCCGTATTTAATTTATTGGGGATTAGAATGGATTAATCCGAATTGGTTTTTGCCGGGTGTTTTATTATTAACCATTTTAGTCTCCTCATTTACCGGCAGCTCATTTACTACAGTCGGAACCGTGGGTGCGGCCATGATGGCGATCGGGTTAAGCCTTGGCATGAACCCTGCGTTGGTGGCCGCCTCAGTGATTTGCGGGGCGTGCTTTGGCGATAAAATGAGTCCGCTCTCAGATACCACAAATTTTGCTTCGGCGATTGCAGGCGTAGATTTGTACACACATATTCGTCATATGATGCACACGACATTGCCTGCCATGATTCTCACATTTATTTTCTTTATAGTTATGGGATATAACACTCCATCGCACTCTGTTGAAGCCGTTACACACTTACAAGCAGGCCTTGCTCAGCACTTTCATTTATCGCCGTTGAATTTATTGGCGCCGATTATTGTGGTGATGGGCGCAGTTAAACGTTTTCCCATAATTCCTTTGTTGACCGTGGGGATTATTGTCGCAGGGATCACTACACTTACCCTGCAACCAGGATCTGATCTCGCAACGCTGTTAAAAGCGTATCATCACGGATTTCATTTAACGACAGAAAATGAAGTCTTGGCTAACATGGTGAATCGGGGTGGTTTGAATGCGATGTTGAGTTCCGTTATTTTGATCATGATTGCACTGAGCTTAGGTGGCATGGCGGTTCAAACAGGATTATTGGACAGACTGATGCGTGGCATGGTGAAAAAAGTGACGAATAAAGGACGCGCAGTGGCAAGTACAGCCTTGTCTTCTGCCGGCGTGAATGTGTTTACCGGTGAGATGTATTTATCCATCTTATTGCCGGGTCAAATGTTTAAACCGGTTTATGAACAACACGGCATTGCTTTGAAAAATTTATCACGGACCTTAGAAGATGCAGGGACCTTAATTACTCCGTTAATTCCCTGGGGCGTAAGCGGTGTGTTTTTCGCACAAACATTAGGCGTTGAAGTTTTGGAGTATCTACCCTACGTGGTGTTTTTGTATCTGTGCCCGGTGTTGAGTGTGGTATTGGGGTATTTGCAAAAGGATAGAGGATAGAGGTGCTTATTCTTCCCGTCCCAGCCTATCCCTCTCTTCCCCACTTGGAATGCTACAATTAAAAGTTCTTATCCGACTAAAATGACATTAACTCAGGAAAAGTCTTGACTTTTACGGAATACATGTCATTATAGTCATATGAAACGATATGTCGAAAGCTACATTTTAAAAGATTTACCTGGCAAAATTGTCCTCCTTACTGGGCCGAGGCAAGCGGGTAAAACCACGCTGTCTAAACAGCTTTTCTCTTCCTTTGATTATTTTAATTACGATACAGCGAGTGATCGCATGCGTCTTTCAAAAAAATCATGGGATAGAGAAAAGCAATTGGTGATCTTTGATGAATTGCACAAAATGAAACTGTGGAAACGTTGGTTGAAAGGAGTATACGATACTGAAAAAAACCCACCGCATATCTTAGTGACTGGAAGTGCGCGATTAAACACCTATCGAAAAGCGGGTGACTCCTTAGCGGGGCGCTATTTTCAATATCGTTTGCATCCTTTAGATTTGAAAGAGGTGCATTATTTTTTAGCAGAAGATCCAAATTCAAGCTTCGAAACCCTAATGCGCTGTGGCGGATTTCCAGAACCCTTTTTTTATAATGATGAAATCTATTATCAACGTTGGGCACGTAGCCATATTGATATTATTTTGCGTCAAGATTTAATTGATATGTTTGCCGTGCGTGATATTCGTGCGATAGAAACATTAGTACATTTGCTGAAACAACGTGTGGGCACTTGTGTGTCCTATGCCAATCTTGCACGCGATCTTGAGCGAGATGCTAATACGGTGAAACGCTGGCTAGAGTTGTTAGAAGAATTATATATTATTTTTCGTGTAACCCCTTATAGTAAAAATATCGCCAGATCATTACTAAAAGAACCTAAATTTTATTTTTATGATGTTGCACAAGCTAAATCTGACGCAGGCGCACAATTAGAAAACTTAGTCGCCTGTGCTTTATTAAAAGAATTAAATTTTATTGAAGATACTATGGGTGTACAAACTCGGCTGCATTATTTACGTACTAAGGATGGGAAAGAGCTTGATTTTTTAATTGCTATCAATGATATCCCGCAATACATTATTGAAGTCAAGTGGTCGGATGAAACACCTTCTACTGCATTTAAACACTTTCAATCTTTTTTACCTCATGTTAAAAATATTCAACTGGTAAAAAATCTCCCCCGCGAAGCCACTTATCCAAATGGAGTCGAAGTGCGCAGCTTAGTGAATTGGCTTGTGACTTTAGATTTGAGTGATGCTGGGACTCATTAAAATAACGTTTATTCAGTGAAAAGAAAGCTTGGGTCAGCTAAAATGAAACTGCTTAATCAGTTAATCTAATGTTTTGAGTTTTTCTCAAAGTATCCAGCCCCTGCTGCAACTGATATTGTGGCGATAATGAGGGATTTTGCATATTTTGAACGGGCGGATAATAGGTTTGCTCCAGCACAAAGCGGCCGGCTAAGGCTGCGTGTGACACCAGATCGGTATAGACTATCCAGGTGCTTCCGGGCGGAAAGTTCATGGGGGTAAAGTTAACCTGCTGTTGGTAGTCTAAATCCGCTTTCATTTTATCGTGGATGTGTAACATGTAATGATCATAAGGTAGACGTTTTTGCCGCGTGATTTTTAATCGATACAAAAGCTCCGCTTCTAGAGGAAACAGTGGGCGGATTTTGGGTAAAAATCTGCGCACCACATCTGCGTACGCTTCCCCGATGTGCCAATAACGGTGTTCATCATAAGGATTAATATTGGTAAAAACCCGCAAAATACGCGAATGATTAGTCGGCGTTGAAGGAAAGGCATCGACATGTAACCGGGTATCGTCTTTGCGATAGGACGGCGCGCGTCGACCTTTAATTTCTATCGGCCGAAAACTGGTCCTTCCACTGTAGGCTTCAATCTGGTATTGAGGACAAATGTGCTGCAATAGTTGCTGTGTGTAGTGATGATAGCGCTGCATCATTTTTTGCATTACGTCCGCTGTTTCTGGCAAGGCTAAAGCCCGTAGCGTTTGATTTTTGGGATTGTAACTAATATTTTTGGCATGCTTGGGCGTTAAATCCATCTGAAATAAGGCTGTTTCATCCTTTTCCAGGGGAAATTCCAATTTTGGCAAATACAAGACTTGCCCAGATTCTAAGGCCTCGGTCATTTCTTTTGAAACGGTGGGGGCAAGCTTGGGTTGCCAATCCGTGATTGGGTACATAGTCACTACAAGTTATTCTATTCAATGATTATTACAGGAATTTTTCTGGGTGTCTATTAGGGTCCCCAACGAAAACGGTATTGACAATAGATGATTTTGTATGTTAAATTGCTAACATTTTACGAGGACTTAATAATGCCCAATAGCAGTACCCCCTTTTGCGGCCTAGAACCTTACGTAGTGCGAAACGCCCTATTTTTTTGTGCCAGCAATACCCTGACTACGACGCTGGGTTTTTTCGTATATAAAACAACCCTGAAGTTTTTTAACTCAGATGAGCCTACCCTACCTACACCGTTGTACCATGAGGCGCAACACATGTTTCACGAGTTAGCTCCCTATCTATTAAAAACAACCACGTATGCGTTGGAGGGCAGCTTCACTTTTTTAGTGCTTTTGCTTGCGCGTGAGCGGTGTATGCAAACACGTGCAATAGTACAAAATGAAGACCCTGATATTGTTATTGGCTTTGGGGTGATATTCTCGCTGCTTACGCCAATAGTAGGCGCGCTTGAAAATGGTCATTCTCCTCCTCCTGCCATTGCTCTAGCCGGTGTGACGGGTGTAGCGTGTATTGCTGGGATGATCTTGAGTGTATACGCGGCTAATTATGTACTCAATGGCACCACTTATGTGCTTGATCGCCTATCTCACGCCTCTAGCCCGGCCCTTGCGTGGGGTATTACAGCTACACGTAATGGGTTTACTCATGCTTATCAGCAATATATATTAGGTGCTGGGCACGGTGATCCTGCCGCAACTAGAAATGAACCTGTCTTGGGATCTGAGCAATTCAATCTGAGCGCCTGAATTAGGCTATTTTATCTACACTCATGAGGCTAGCACTCTCATGCCAAGAGTGCTAATATTAGTGAGGATAACTGAATTCATTAAGGACCACTTTTATGACCCATCAAATGCAAGCGCTTGATTTTTCAGCGCCTATTGGCAGCATTGCGGCTTATGAAGCCTATGTGGGGCAGATCCCTTTATTGACTGAAAGTCAGGAGCAGGATTGGGCTCAACAATGGTATGCAACAGGCGATCTGCAGGCCGCGCGGCAATTGGTGCTGGCGCATTTGCGCTTTGTAGTCAAAATTGCCCGGCAGTATATGGGCTATGGGTTACCGCATGCCGATTTAATTCAAGAGGGAAATGTGGGCCTGATGAAGGCGGTGAAACGGTTTAATCCTACCCTAGGCGTGCGGCTTGCAGCCTTTGCGGTTCATTGGATCAAATCTGAAATTCATGAATTTGTGTTACGCAATTGGCGTTTGGTGCGCATTGCCACCACCAAAGCCCAGCGCAAATTATTTTTTAATTTACGCCGTTTGAAAAAGGGATTTACGTGCTTAACGCCGCAAGAGGTGCAGATGATTGCAGAAGACCTAAAGGTGAGTCCCAAAGCCGTGCAGGAAATGGAAGTGCGTCTCCAGGCGCAAGATGTATTTTTAGATGTGTCTGAGGAAGATGCCCTGGATCCGTACAGCACTTTACCGGTTGCGCAGACCAGTTTTCTTTACCAAGATCCCGCTGAAATTGTAATCGCTGAACGCGAGCAACACTGCTTTTCGCAAAAATTACAACAGGCGCTGGCTCAATTACCTCAGCGTACGCGCGAGATTATTTTAGCGCGCCATTTCGCGGAAGAAAAAACGAATTTAAAAACTTTGGCGGACGCACACGGCATTTCTGCCGAACGCGTACGCCAAATCGAGCAAGCCGGCATGCAGCAGTTGCGTCAGCGTTTAGCGTACGGGGATATAGCGCTGATAGGCTCGAGCCAATAGCATCATAGGCAGGCCCTGAGAAACGTCCTATTTCCCAGAATGATCAACTTACAGTGTATTTTGTAGCCTATTGTATTTGTTCGATAAAATATTGACGTAGATTTTCCATGAGGGTATTACCTTTTGAAATTTATGTTTATTAGAGTGGAATCTCAAGGTAAATGAAATTTGTATTACACACTAAAAGTGTGTAATATAAATTAAGTTACCTATGTTAATGTGGAATGGATATCCAACTAAGACAAATAGAAGGATTTTTTCTAGATGAATAAAATATATAGTAGTAGAGAAGTCATCCAGCTTTTAAAAGCAGATGGTTGGATAGAAATTAGGATAACAGGAAGTCATCATCATTTTAAGCATAATAAAAAGAAGGGAATAGTGACCATCCCCCATCCCAAAAAAGAAATCGGGAGGGGATTATTTAATAGCATTCTCAAGCAAGCTCAGCTGAAAGGATCCAGTTGAAGTCTGAATGCCTAATCAAGGACGGATTAAGGAGATAAAAGCATGATTGTTGAATATGTTGGATTGGTTGAAAAAACTTCTGAAGGATATTCTTTATTTTTTCCTGATTTCCCAGGTTGTGGCTCTGCTGGACATAACTTGGAAGAAACTAGAAAAAATGCTAGAGAAGGATTAGTCGGCCATCTTGAATTGATGGTTGAGCACAAGGAAATTATTCCTAAGCCTTCATCACTGGACAAAATCATGAAGTTACCCGAGGCAAAAGGGTGTATTCCTTTGGTTATCTCCATTATCCCACCCACCACCAAAGCGCAACGGATAAATATCACGATAGATAGTGGATTATTAGATGCAATTGATGAAATGGCCATGATGCAACATACCACCCGTTCAGCTTTATTAGCTGAAGCTGCACAACGATTATTGGGGGCTTTGTGAGCTTACCCGAGCAAGCCGGCATGCAGCAGTTGCGTCAGCGTTTAGCGTACGGGGATATAGCGCTGATAGGCTCTGGCCAATAGCATCAAGGTTTGGCCGACCATAATCAATAATGCGCAGCTTGCCAGCAAAATAAAAATATTATCAAATGCGCGGGAGCTGACATTGTTAAAAATTTGCGCACTGGCGACGTGGATCCCAAATACGGCAAACACCCCGGTTAAAAATTGACTGATATATCGGTAATCAGGCAATACCATTAATAGTCCTAGGAAGCCGATCATCGTGCGTTGCACTTGGCAAAATGGACACGGCGGCACAAAATGCGCCAGATCTAACCCCCAAGTAAATGCAGCAATAAATAATGCAATAAAACCCAATGGACGCATGTAATTCATAATAGATGGCATGTTCTCTTCCTTGAAATAAATTAAAGTAGTATCCCTTCAAATACAATCTGTGCACTCCCGCTTAAAACCACGGCCTCAACAGGCACGCCGGACCAAGCTACTTGGACGATGCCGCCGGGTAAATGGATCTGCACGGTGGCATCGATTTGATTTAAACGACGCAAATAAGCCATAGTGGCACACGCACCAGAACCACAGGCCAGGGTCTCCCCCGCGCCGCGCTCAAATACTCGCAATTTTACGGCATCACGGTTTAGCACCTGATAAAAGCTAACATTAACGCCTTCTGGAAACAAGGGGTGTTGATTAAGTGCTCGGCCTATTTTTTCAACGGATGCCGTGTTCACATCCAAAACTTCAATAATGGCATGGGGATTTCCGAGGGATAAGGCGCCAAAGCGCACAGTTTCTCTCTCTAGCGTGATCGTGTAATCTGCCGCTTGCGGTAGTAATAAAGGTAAGCTTGCAGGATCAAAATTAGGTACCCCAATGTGTGCACGGATCTGCGTAGGATCTTGTATGGACACAGTCGTTAAATGATCAAACGTCGCAAGTGTGATCTCGGGTTTATGACTGAGTTGGCACGCATGGATAAATAATCCCACGCAGCGCGCGCCATTACCGCATTGTTTGGCTGTGCTGCCATCTGCATTGAATATGTCATAATTAAAATCAGCTTTGGGGTGCGTGCTTCGCCCTATCACTAATACTTGATCACAACCTACCCCATAATGGCGGTCGGCTAATTTTTTAATCACATCGGGTGTTAATGTCGGCGTTTGGGTGAGGGTTTCGAGCAAGACAAAATCATTGCCTTGAGCCTGCATTTTCGTAAATTTAAGCGCCATGAGGCCAACTCGGTAACAAGTGTTCGTGCTTAAATAAATCAGCATAGGATTCACGCTCGCGAATAAGCGCCATGTGCTCGCCTAATACGGCGACTTCAGCGGGATTAGGCCTGCTGTTGTAATGAGAGCACATGCTAAAGCCATAGGCGCCGGCATCCATAATGGCCAATAGATCCCCTGCTTTAACGCGCAGCATGCGATCATGGGCAAAAAAATCACCGCTTTCGCAGACCGGCCCTACGACATCATAACGTGCTTCAGGCAGGTTGGGATCTTGCATGACAGGATAAATGTTATGCCAGGCATCGTATAAACTCGGGCGCAATAAATCATTCATGCCGGCATCGACTATGGCGAAATTTTTTTCACTGCCGTGTTTGATGTATTCTAAACGCGTCAGCAATATACCGGTGTTAGCCACCAAAGAGCGCCCGGGTTCTAAAAGTAAGGTCAGTTTACGCCCCGCTAGTTTTTGCAACAAGGCGTTACAATACGCTTCAATACTCGGAGGGGTTTCGTTTTGGTAACGTACGCCTAAACCTCCGCCTAAATTCAAGTGAGAAATAGTCATACCGATTTGGTTAAGGTGATCAATCAGCTGTAAGACTTGAGTCAATGCCTCTAAAAAAGGAGCAAGCTGAGTGATTTGCGATCCAATATGACAATCAATCCCTTTAATCATCAGGTGAGGCAACTGGGACGCATACTGGTAAAGCTCTAGCGCGGTATCGACTTCCACCCCAAATTTATGGGTTTTCAAACCGGTGGCGATATACGGGTGCGTTTGTGCATCCACATTGGGATTGACCCGTATCGAAATGGCGGCGATAAGATTTAATTCTTTTGCGATCAAAGCAATCCGCTGCAGTTCAGGTTTAGATTCCACGTTAAAACATAAAATGCCTTTGCTGAGCGCAAGCCGTATGTCTTGTTCACTTTTACCCACGCCCGAGAAGACGATTTTTTTCGGATCCCCGCCTGCAGCTAATACGCGATGCAATTCGCCTTGGGACACAATATCAAAGCCGCAGCCTTGTGCAGCTAAAAAATTCAAAAGGCCAATATTGCTGCTCGCTTTGACGGCATAGCAAATTAAATGCGGCTGGGACTTGAGGGTGCGGGAGAAGGCTTGATAATTTGCGCGCAAGGTAGACAGGGAATAGACATAAGTCGGAGTGTCCCAGAGTGCCGCAATTTTTGCAAGCCCGACCTGTTCGATATAAAGTTCTTGATGGTAATAATGAAAATTAGACATAAATTTAAACCGATCCCTCTTGAGACTCATCGGGGGGCAAATAGAGTGCACCGGTTTGACCGCAGGCACACAAGGCTAAGCATAAAAAAAGGGAAGTCAATTTAATCATAATGTTTGTTATACTCTAACCATCATTAAATGAGCAAAAAAATGAACAAATTAAGCTTACTCCGAATTTATATTCCCGTCTATATTCTAGCGCTAGTTCTGGGGGGGTGCACCGCCCAAAAAGAAGAGGAAGCCCAAGTGCGCCCGGTCCAATATACTATCGTCCAAAACAGTGCCACGCAGAGTTTGCGCACCTTTTCCGGTCTAGTCGAAGCCGGTTATGAGGCCACCTTAAGTTTTAAAGTGGCAGGCACTTTACTCGAGCGTCCGGTGAATGTCGGGGATGCTGTCCCTAAGGGAGCATTGCTTGCGCGTTTAGATAATCGTGATTATCAAATTGTGGTGGCAGGAGCCCAAGCGGCACTAGATTTGGCGCAAGCCCAATACCTCAATGCCAAAGCCGATTATGAGCGCACCAAAAGTTTGTATGAAAACCGCAATGCCGCAAAAAATGATTTAGATGCTGCACGAGCCAGCAGCGATTCGCGTAAAGCGCAAGTGGAGTCCGCGCAGGCACAATTGGCAGCCGCGCAGTTACAATTATCCTATACCGAAATCGCCTCGCCTGATCAGTGTAATGTCGCGGAAATATATTTTGAACAAAACGAAAACATAGGCGTGGGCCAACCCGTCGTGCGTGTGAATTGTGGGGATTGTCCACAAGTGACCGTGTCTGTGCCGGATACCATTATTAACCAAATTAAACCCAATGATAACGTGAATGTCCGCACGCCGGCCTTGCCAGGAGAAGTTTTAGTGGCCAAGGTCAAAGAGGTCGGTGTTGCGACGGGGGTGCGCTCGGCAACGTATCCCGTGCGCGTCGTGATGACTGGGGATTGTACACATTCTTTGCTCCGATCCGGTATGGCCGCGGATGTAGAGTTTAATTTTAATTTAAGCCCCGCTGCGGAAAATACGATCATCGTGCCTATTGTTGCCGTCAATGAAGATAAAGACGGCACGTTTGTATTTGTACTCACGCCGGATGCGGACCGTGCAGGCTATTATATCGCGCAGCGTCGTGATGTGACTATTGGTGAAATGACGCGTTTGGGGTTGGTGGTAAAACAAGGCTTAGCGCCCGGTGAATACATTGCCACCGCAGGGGTGAAGCAACTTAACGATCAAGCCGTGGTGACTTTATTAAAAGTAAAGGAGTAAGTTTTGGACATTACGCGGTTTGCCATCGAGAAAGACAGGATCACCTGGACCTTGTTACTGGTATTAATATTTGCCGGGATTTCAAGTTATCTTTCCATGCCGCGCAGTGAAGATCCGGGTTATATTGTGCGCACCGCACTCGTGCAAACCGGTTTTCCTGGAGCAAGTCCTGAGCGTATTGAATTACTCGTCACAGATAAATTAGAAAAATACATCCAACAAATTCCAGAAGTCGATTACGTGAAAAGCACCTCGCGTGATGGCTTATCGGTTATTTATGTCACCATTAAAGAACAATATAAAGACATGCGCCCGATATGGGATAATTTGCGCCGCAAAGTGGAGGATGCAAAACGGGAGTTGCCCGAAGGCATACTGGGGCCGTTTGTCAATGATGAATTTGGCGATGTCTTTGGCACGATTTATACCTTAACGGGGGACGGGTTTAATTATCATCAACTCAAAGAAATCGCCAAAGAAATACAAAATGAATTACTGTTGGTCGAAGAAGTCGCTAAAGTTGACATTATAGGTGCGCAAGAGGAGTGGGTGGTACTTGAATATGACAATTCGCGCTTAGCGCAAATGAAGATAACCCCCAAGATGCTGATTAAAATGTTGCAAGAGCGCAACATTATTTTACCCGGTGGCGATATCCGCACCACTTATGAAAAAATAGTGATCGAACCCACGGGTAATTTTGAATCGGTGGATGATATCGGTCGTAGTGTCATTAATTTACCGGAATCATCGCAAGTGGTGCGTTTAGAAGATATCGTGACCATCAAACGCATGTATGTGGATCCGCCTAAAGAATTAACGCTAGCCAAAGGTGAGCCTGCTTTAGCGCTGGCCATTTCTTTACGCAGTGGCGGCAATATCATTCAACTCGGAAAAGATGTTGAAGCCGTGATGGCGCGCGCGCTCAAAACTTATCCTGTGGGCATTAATATCGATCAGTTTATGTTTGCGCCTGATATCGTCGATGATAAAATCAAAAATTTTGTCGGTAATTTATATCAGGCCATTGCCATAGTGATTTTAGTCATGTTAGTCGCATTAGGTTTTCGCACCGGGTTAATTGTGGCGACCTTAATTCCCACCACGCTGATTATTACTTTTTATGTGATGTCCTTGTGGGGTGTTTGGTTAGAGCAAGTCTCACTCGCATCATTAATTATTGCTTTGGGGATTTTGATTGATAATGCGATAGTGATGGCCGAATCCATTATGGTCCAAATGCGGCAAGGTAAACGCGCAGTTGAAGCTGCTATTGCTGCGGCAAAAGAATTACGTGTTCCTTTGCTCACTTCATCGCTGACGACGATCGCAGCGTTCTTGCCGATTATTCTTGCAGAATCAGCAACCGGTGAGAATGTCGCAAGTTTATTTAAAGTCATCACCATCACCTTATTGATTTCATGGATCATCGCTTTAACGTTTATTCCATTATTGTGCGTGCGTTTTATGCGCGTAGAAAAAGCGGAAGAAAATTTTAATACGCCGTTTTATAAAAAATACCGTGCAAGTTTACTTTATATTTTGCAACGCCCCTGGCAGATGCTAGGCGTGATGGGCATGATATTTTTGTTGTCCTTGATGGGATTTCGCTTTATTCCTAGTATTTTTTTTCCAGCAAATGAGCGACCCACGTTCACCGTGGAATTAAAATTACCGCAAGGTGCACCGATAGAACGTACTTTACAAGTGGTGGAGGGTTTAGAGAAATTTGTCGCAACTGATTTAGCGGTAGGCCCCACACGCAAACAAGGGGTGGAAGATTGGGTCACGTATATCGGTGATGGTGGACCGAAATTTATATTGCCTTATTCCCCAGAGCCTCCTAATTTGGCTTACGCCATTATGGTGGTGAATGGTACGGATTTTAATACGAATAAAAATGTATTGATCCCCAAACTTGAGCATTTTATTATTGAGCATTACCCAGATGTCTCACCTACGCTGCGCCCGCTTACTTTTGGTCCGGATGCCTGGCCCCCCGTTGCTATTCGTATTTCAGGCCGTGATACCGACGAATTATTTACTTTAGCTGAAGCCGTCAAAGCGCATATTGCTACCATTCCTGGCACGAAATTTGTGACGGACGATTGGGGTGCGCGCAGTAAAAAAATTGTGCTCAATATTGATGAAGCCAAGGCACAACTTGCGGGTGTGACCCATGAAGACATTGCACTATCGATGCAAACCTTCTTAACCGGCATAGAGGCGAGTGAGTACCGTGAACAAGATGAACTTATCCCCATAATGATCCGATCTGAGCAGGCCGGTTTAACCCGTAATGATATCAGTAGTGTGAATGTGTACGCGCAAGCCACCGGTCAGACCGTGCCGCTGACGCAAGTGGCGACCCCTGAATTATTGTGGCAGCCGGGCAATATCGAGCGGCGGCATCGTTTGCGGACCATTACCGTAGAAGCGTTAATTGAGCCGGATGTCACCGCAAAAGAAATTACCAATCAAATCAAGCCTTGGATGGAGGCGCAAGCCAAAACCTGGCCGTTTGGCTATTCCTGGGCGTTTGGGGGCGAAGAGGAGACGGCCGTTAAAGCACAAGCCTCGATTGTGGCTAAATTGCCGATCGCTGCTTTTTTAATTATTTTTATTTTAATTGCGCAATTTAATTCTATCACCCAGCCGCTGATCATTTTATGTACCATTCCGTTATCGATTATTGGAGTCGTCATTGGATTATTAGTGACCCGCTCTGCATTTGATTTTATGACTTTATTAGGCGTCATTTCTCTGGCCGGCATTATTATTAATAATGCGATAGTATTGCTCGATAGAATTCGTATCGAAATTGAAGAAAACGCAAGGCCTCCAGCACAAGCGGTCATTGAGGCGGCGCAACAACGCTTGCGTCCTATTTTATTAACTTCAGCCACCACCGTGTGCGGCATGATACCGTTATGGTTGGGTGGCGGCGCGATGTGGCACTCGATGGCAATCGCAATCATTTTTGGTATTTCTGTGGCCACAGTATTAACACTCGGTGTAGTGCCGGTGTTGTACAGTTTGTTTTTCAAGGTAAAGTATACTAATATGTAGCTCATTTTACCGATTTAAATAGGATCCCCATGACTCCACTTAAAAACGATCGCCTGATCCGCGCATTACTTCGACAAGAAGTGGATCACACCCCCATTTGGATCATGCGTCAAGCCGGGCGTTATTTGCCTGAGTATCGCGCGCTGCGGCAAAAGGCGGGCACTTTTATGGAGTTGGTGCAAAATCCTACTCTGGCGTGTGAAGTCACTTTGCAACCTTTAGCGCGTTATGATCTCGATGCTGCGATATTATTTTCAGATATTTTAACCATTCCTCATGCCATGGGTTTAGGTTTGGAATTTGTTGCCGGTGAAGGCCCTATCTTTACTAAGCCGATACGTCACGAGCAAGACGTGCAAAACTTACCTATTCCTGATCCCTCAGAGGAACTTAATTATGTGTTAGACGCAATAGGGTTGATACAAAACGAACTTAAGGGACGTGTACCGTTAATCGGTTTTGGCGGAAGTCCCTGGACGCTCGCTTGTTATATGGTTGAAGGCAGTGGCAGTAAAGATTTTTCCAAAATACGTGCCATGCGCTACGCGCGTCCTGCATTATTAGAAGCCTTACTGGATAAACTGATTGAGGCGACTGTGGCTTATTTAAATGCACAAATTGCAGCCGGCGTGAATGCAGTGATGATTTTTGATACCTGGGGCGGCATTTTAAGTCCAAATGATTATTTACACTTTTCATTAAAGCCCATGCAAAAAATCATTGCGCAATTAAATTTAAATCAAAATGATCGCCGTATTCCTTGTACGATTTTCACTAAAAATGGTGGTCAACATTTAAGTGCGATGGCAAGTTCCGGGGCGGATGCTTTAGGAATCGATTGGATGACTTCTCTTGCGGAAGCAAAACATAAAGTCGGCGATAAAGTTGCGCTGCAAGGCAATCTTGATCCTGCAGTATTGTATGGGAATCCAGGAACCATCGTGCAAGCCGCCCAAGAGATGCTCGATGTTTATGCCGGTGCGCCTGGACACGTGTTTAATTTAGGACATGGCATCTATCCCGATGTGGATCCTGAGCATGTGGCGGTCTTAGTAGAAACCGTCCATAGTTATGTCGGGACTAGACCAATCATATAGGGATGATGATGTTATTGACTCGTGCGCTCATACTCTTGTTACTCAGCCTACTTATCGGGTGCTCGGATAATTCCACCCGCGTGCAAGGTTATGTGTATCAAGAACCCATATACATGTCGAGTATCGTAGAAGGCATGTTGTGGAGTTTGGATGTCGAGCGCGGTGAATTTGTCACCGCCGGTCAAACGCTTTTTTCGCTAGATCCTGAACCGCAACGGTATAATTTAACGGCTGTAGAAGATCAGCTCAAACAAGCAGAGTCTACATTGCTGGATATTGAAAAAGCGAGCCGCGAAACCATTTTAGAAGGGCTACGCGGTAAAATCGAAGAAGCCGAAGCAAACTTAGATATTGCGCGCAAAAAAGCCGCGCGTTTTGAAGCCTTAGTGACCAAAGGCGCGATCGCAATAGAAACACGCGATGAAGCCACTGCAGATGAGCAAGCAAAATTGGCAGCATTAGTGACCGCTAAAGCGAATCTTGCAGAAGCTGAACTGGGTGCGCGGGTCGATGCCATTAAAGCGCAACAAGCTGTAGTTGAAAGTCTTAAAGCACAAGTCGAGAGTGCAAAATGGGCGCTGACGCAAAAAACCAGCATCGCGCCGCATGATGCTTTAGTGGTGGATACGTTTTACCGTCCAGGCGAAAATATAGCTGCGAGTAAACCGGTATTACAATTATTTGACCCTGAGCGTTTGTTTGCGATTTTCTTTATTTCTGAGCCTGTGTTGAGTGAAATTTGTTTAGGGCAAGATATTTTTGTAGCGCATGATCGCTCAAAGAAAAAAACCAAAGCGGTTATCAGTTATATTTCCCCCCAAGCAGAATATACGCCACCCGTGATTTATAGTAGGGAAAATAATCAAGCCTTGGTGTTTCGTATTCAAGCCACACTTGCGCCTGAACATATCAAATCATTTCATTCGGGGCAGCCCATCGATATTTATTTACCAGAAGATAATAAATGTCATGAACAACAATAATGAGCCTTATGTTATTGATGTCAAAAACTTAAATAAAAGTTTTGATGGAAAAAGTGTGGTCAGAAATGTGAGCTTGCGCGTCAAGCGTGGCGAAATCTTTGGTTTTTTAGGCCCGAATGGCAGTGGTAAGACCACCACCATCCGCATGTTGTGTGGTTTGTTAACGCCAGATAGCGGTGAGGGACAATGTTTAGGCTTTGATGTGATCCGTGATTCCGAACACATTAAAAGTCGGGTCGGCTATATGACCCAAAAATTCAGTTATTACGAAGATTTAACCGTATACGAGAATTTAAAATTTGTCGCGAATATTTATCAATTAAAAGACCCTGAGCAAAAAATTACCCATAGTTTAGAGCAGTTTGGTTTTGCGCGTGATCGTAGAAATCAATTAACAGGGCTGTTATCGGGTGGCTGGAAACAACGTTTAGCATTGGCCGGGTGTTTATTGCATGATCCCGAGTTATTATTATTAGATGAGCCGACTGCAGGCGTAGACCCTAAAGCGCGGCGAGAATTTTGGGATGAGATCCAATTTTTAAGCGAAAAAGGCATTACCACATTAGTGAGTACGCATTACATGGATGAAGCCGAGCGGTGTAACCGTTTGGCATATATTGCCTACGGTGATTTATTGGTTGAGGGCACGAGCAGTGAGATCATTAAATCAACGGGACTCACCACGTATGAAGTGCATGGCGAGAATTTACATCACTTAGCACAAGTACTGCGCAGCACAGCCGGAATCGATCAAGTGGCATTATTTGGTGAAGTGTTACATGTCAGCAGTCAAAACGCGCAAGCACTTGAGCAAGCCTTAGTGCCGTTTCGATCCGAAGGGTATCATTGGGAATTAGCACGGACCTCACTCGAAGATGTGTTTATTCATTTAGTGGGCACAGACAAGGATAATTTTTAAATGGACACACTTTCCTGGCCACGCTTAAAGGCCGTGATCATTAAAGAATTTATTCAAATGAAGCGGGATAGGCCGACCCTTGCGATGATGATCGGGATCCCGTGTTTGCAATTAATCTTATTTGGCTTTGCAATTAATGTAAATCCTAAGCATTTGCCTACTGCACTGGTTGTTTCCGATAATGGCGTGCTGGTCAATGATTTTGTGCAAAGTTTGCAAAATACCGATTACTTTGAAATTGTTGAGCCGAATACGTCGTACGAAGAAGCCGATAAATTGCTGCGTCGCGGTCAAGTGCAATTTATTGTGCAGGTGCCGGTTAATTTTACCCGGGATCTGATCCGGGGTGCGCAGCCTGCATTATTGGTCGAAGCCGATGCAACGGATCCGGCTGCAAGTGGTTATGCGCTTTCTGCCATCAGTCAAGTGGCACGCAGCGCACTTAATCCCAATCTACAAGGCGCATTGAATTATTTACAACCGGTGCAGGATCCGTTTGAATTACGCGTGCATCAGCGTTATAACCCGGAAATTATCACGGCCTATAATATCGTTCCGGGATTATTGGGGGTTGTATTGACCTTGACCATGGTGGTTATTACCTCACAAGCCATGACGCGCGAGCGTGAGCGCGGCACGTTGGAAAATTTGCTGTCCACCCCAGTTCGACCAGTCGAAGTGATGATAGGGAAAATTGTGCCTTTTCTTGTGGTGGGTTACGTGCAAGTGATTTTAATTTTAGCGGCAGCTTATTTTGTCTTTGGTGTGCCGATACAAGGCAGTGTCGCTCTATTATTACTGCTCTGTTTTCCGTTTATTGCGGCAAATTTATCTGTGGGGATCACCTTTTCTACGTTAGCGAATAATCAATTGCAAGCGATGCAAGGCGCGATCTTTTTCTTTTTACCGTCGTTACTCTTATCAGGATTTATGTTTCCATTTGCCGGCATGCCTGCGTGGGCGCAAGTGGTGGGCAATGTGTTACCGCTCACGCATTTTTTGGTGATTGTGCGAGGCATTTTATTAAAAGGTAATGGGCTGGTGGACGTATGGCCGGCATTGGTGTCGATATTATTATTTATGGTTGTGATGATGGTAATAGGCGTGAAACGATTTAGGCAGACATTAGATTAGAACGCACAAACCATTTGGTCATTATTATTATTCGAATTTTTTGTGTCAGCTGTAGTAGCTGCGGACTTCCCAATAAAGAGATCGAATTGAGTCTTGATGGGACTCGCGACGGCAACAGATTTTTTCTCTTTTACTGTTCTTTCATCATCAGAGCTCTCTTCTATCGTGTAAGCATAAGAAATAAAACCTGCACCTATGCCAGCAAGTCCTTGTACTGCAGCATGACCGTCGCTACCTCCACTAATCGTCATGGCATCGGCTGCCCGTTTGCCGCCTTCTATGCCCATAAAAACCACGGTAATGGCATTGGCAACCGCGCAAAATTTATCCCAAACGCCCAAAAATGTCAGTGGTGGTAAATTTTTCCAACCGGCCCGCCAGGTATCCATTATTTTTTTAAACGCATAATAGCCTTCAGACCACATGGCGCCTAACAGTAATAATCCAGCAACGATGTAGCCGCCAAATTTGGCAGCCACTTCATCTGCGCCCGGATAAAAAGTCATCACTAAGCCCCAGATCACAACCGCTGCGACACAAAGCGTTAAGACGGTTCTTTTTAAAAATTGTTGCGCCATAATTTGAATGACACTTTCACCTGGCTTTAATTTTTGGATCGAAGAAAGTGTGCCAGATAATACCAATAAGGCATTCATCAGTGCAAAAAATAGCGCAAAAGCAAGTGCTATCCAACCGGGTGGGCCACTTGCACCTAAAATTGCGATCATAAAGATTTCGGCGCCAAAGCTACTTAAGCCATAATTGATCATAAACGTACAGGCGCCGGATAAAAAGGTAAAGAAAATAAGCGCAAACCGCTCTTTCGCCTCTGCCGTCAATAACCAGGTGGTGCATAAATCAACCAACTCTTGTAAGGGATCAAAGAAAATAGTTTTTTGCGCATTACCGCTGACGATGGCGCCTATCACACCCATGGCTTTTTGCCAGTCATTCGGGTTGTTTCCTGCAATTTGCTCCAGAATAAAACCACCGGTGGTCATGCCGCAGACGATCATAAAGGCCGCGGTTAATACGCCTATGAAAATTTTACCGCCGGAAGGGTTGATGTTTTTGAGGTCTAGGTTTAGCCAATACGGATTAGGGTTGTTATTGGATTCAGATGCGTCTTTGTTTTTATCAGTGCTGTCAGTGGTTTGAGTGTCTTCAGGTTCTAAAGTACTTGGGAAAGAGGCCGCAATCTTTGAGAACTTTTCTACGGTAATTACAGGTTCACCACTAGTTGTAGGGTTGGCATGATTGATTAAATCAACGGCGATTTGATTGAGATTAAGCGGTGTGTTATCGGGTATAGCCGATGCGAAGATACCCCCTAGCAGTGACTACTGCATTGAATTTAGCATTATCAGAGATTTGTAGCTGATAGAGGAAAATATAGAACAGCCAGAGTGCTAAGGCTTGTTTTTGTTGATCCTCAAGTTGATTGATTAGGGCAAGCGTCGAGGCTTGCTGTAAACCGAGTGCTTGGCCAAATAAGGCAAGAGTTACGGATTTTTGCGTAGTTGTCTCATCTTCGACTTTTTGTCCTTGTAAGGCGCTTAGTACAGAGTCTAATTCCTCAAGAAGAAAGCTTGAAGTATGGCCCTGTAAGGGTTCTTTCAATCCTTGGATAGTTTTCTGAATTGCGGTAATAATCATAATGTCTCTCTCTGAATTAGGCTTGAATGTTGATTTTCTATAAAAATCAGAGAGTTATCGTCGAGCAAAGGCGCTCACAACAGATATGAAGAGGGGTAATTTAGGGTGATTTAATAATGACATCATAATACACACCTTATCCAAGCAATTTTTAATGATTACAAAATTAAGTTGAGATGTCAAGTTTTTTTGACCCTCACCTAACCGCTACCTGAATCGAGCCCCTGTCATCCCAGTAAAGGTTACGGTGTACGTTGAGGGAATTGCAGAATAGGTTCTTAGACCGTCATTGTTGAGGGAATTGTAGAACTTGTTCTTTAGACCGTCATCACCGCGAACGCGGGGATCCAGAGTCTATTCAAGATCAGAGTTTCTGTGTATTTATCAGGTTTCTGGATCCCCGCGTTCGCGGGGATGACGGTCTAAAGAACCCCTTCTGTCAACGACACCGTAGCTTTACAGGGATGCAGCGTATGCATGGGATGCTAGTTAAGGGGCAGGATAGCTAATCACATAAAAGCAGTCCTAAAAAGAATTATATCCGGATAAAATGCTCCACAAATAGTCTGACCAGTATTTTATGCGAATTGCGCCAGCCCTGAGTATAAAATACTGGTCAGACTATTTGTGGGGCCACATTCAAGGACCTACTAATGCACTGCATTTAATCAATGTAAAAATTTTACTCACACACACATTCACAAGCAAATCGGCTAGCTACATTTCACAAACCGTTAATGACGCTGACAATAATATTTTATTAAAAAACTTGCAATAAAGAACCACAATGGTATTATACCCCATAGGATCTTTATTTAAACTCAACCATTGGAAGATTTTTGCGCATGGATGCACAGATAACACTCAACCGTTCTTATACAGTGTTCAAAAATTATCACATCTTTATGAATCTGTATGCTTACTTGTGCGAAGAAAAAGGACAGCAGCATAAAAAACGTTTATATCCTTTACTTGAGAAACATTTATTTTCTATCCTCATCGCAGATCCTGTGTATCAAGATCTCAAATGCCTTAGTTTTTTTATTAATCTTTATCACTTTCAAGCAGAAGAACTCAATGCAAAACAAACAAAACCGTTTGCATCTTATTCACGGCAACTGCGTGATAAATTAATTGCAGCCTTAGAGCAAGAATTGTTTGTTGAAGAAGATTATGAAAAATATTATCAATTTCGTGCCAATCGTTTAGCATTAGAAATTAATTTATTGCGCACTTATTATCCACAACTCGTCGTAGAATCACTCGAGTGGGTGAAATTATACGAAGCGGCGCACTATGAATGTCAAGCGTATTTAAGCACACAAGCCATGGCATTAATTGAACAAGCGTATGTGTGTTTTCAAGCCTATGAATATCGCCCTAAAGGGACTTTGCGCCGTGCACAAATCATGTGCGTTAACTAAGCGATTGCGGATCGATATCCACAGACCAACGCAGGCCTTTGTGCGTTAACGTTTCCACTTGCAGCAGCCAAACCGTCAATAATCGTTGTAAATCACCTCGGGTTTTCGCTTGCAATAATAAATGCGCGCGGTAATGACCTTGCTTGCGCTGCATGGGCGCAG